>Ga0307517_10001840_pt1 | contig 34786 bp, 32 predicted proteins | sample 23_EM_MG_FD_194515 | JGI IMG/M metagenome (GOLD analysis project Ga0307517, IMG submission 194515) | Populus trichocarpa ectomycorrhiza microbial communities from riparian zone in the Pacific Northwest, United States - 23_EM | ecosystem: Host-associated > Plants > Roots > Unclassified | place... | reverse complement strand
GTAGGGTTGGGGCACCGGTGCATTGCGCGGGTGTGGTTGAGGGAGCAGATGGGGCAAACGGGGGAGGTAGAGGGGCATCTGGGGGCGACGTGGCCGAATCCCCAGCAGTTTTTGCACTGAGTGTACCGAAGGAAATAGGGGGCTTTTTTTTTCTTTTTTTTTTTTTCTTTTTTTTTGTTTTATATCATGTATTCGTTGTTAAAGTACAAGAACCCGTGTGGAGCGCTAGCTATGACGTAAACAAAACTATAAAACAATCCAACGGCCCGCTTCACCTCCTCATGGGACAAACAAATACCCCCCGCCCGTAGGCAAGCAATCAAACAAGGAAACCTCGCCGTACCTCCAAGACCCTATGGTATGGGCCTAACCGCACACCAGCCACCAGCCTAAACTAATGGGGAGGAAAGCATAGGAAAGAATAACCAAGAAGAAAACCAACATAAAGACGTACAGGAGCAAAGAAACCCTTCAGCAGGCTCCCCAAAACAAAAGAAAGGATCCGCACGGCACAAGCGCCGGCAAAGAGGAGAGCTAAAACTACTGTTGCCGGATGCCTAAACGAAATACCCCGACCAACACGGCTAAGGGGCAAGGCGTTGACACGGGCGGGGAGCCCGGTAATCGGCGACGCTTCGGACTTTAGCATGGGCCAAGGAGGTAGTGCTATACCATGACACAGCGTAACCTATTGCGAGGTTTGCGACCGTAGAGTAAATCGCGGGAGCGGGAGGAGGACGAGGGGAGTCACCCGGCGAGGAGAGCCACTCAGCAGTGGAGGTGCCAGCTATCGTGAGTGGCAGTAGGGTGCCAGCCGAGGGGGCAGATAAGGTGCCAGCTAAAGAGGGCGTAGCAGTACGGTGCAAGCGGATCCAACTCGTGGGAAGCGGGAGAGGGAGGGCTCGCCAACGACCGAGAAGTACGAACACGGGGGACGGAGACGGGGTCACAGTTTTTCGAATGCCGACCGTACCGATCCTGCAACTCAGGAGAGAGTGCAATACCAGAGAGCAGGGCCACCAGGGCAACTACTTCACCGATAGTCCGAAACTAGCGACCGTGTATTGACGGAGGAAGGAGGGTTGCCGACCGTGCAAATCGCTAAGCGAGACGCGTCGCGAAGTGCGGGGTAAAGGGTAGGAACATCAACGCGAACGAAGACGAACGGAACCAGAAAGGAATCCATAACCCCCGGGAGGGGAGGCCAAATGCCCCAGAGGAAGTAAAGAGATGAAGGCGTGATAAACCCCCGAGCAGTTGCCACGGGCGGGGCAGATCAGAGGCGGAGGACACTCTCACGATGATTTCCCATGGTGTTGAGATTTCAATCGCTGGAGGTGGAGCGGACGAGAAAGATGGAAGGAAATAGGGGGCGGAGCCCCCTTTATATAGAAGGAAATCCTAGCACAGCCTTTGCCGCCCGACTCATACCCCAGTATGAGTCGCATATCCGCGTAACCAAGGAAACAATACAATTTGTCGTAAACCTTACAAAGGAAATCCCTCATAGCAACCGTGTAACAAAAGAAAGAACACCAAAGTTATCCCAACACGTATCTCATCAGGGGACCGTTAGAGTTTTTGCTCAATTGCATGAGCATACTTCACTAATCGTTCAGGAGTCAAGCGTTCCCCATCCCAGCACAAGAGGTGCTGCCATCGATCGTGGATAATGGTTTGAGTTGCTCTACTAATTCGTGATGCACGCTCCACAGGCCAACCAAACTTTAACGCCTGGTCACAGAGTCGATTCGGATATGCTAATCGTACTAATAGCATATAGAGAGCCGTGCGGCTGTCTTCTGTAATTCAATTGTCGGCTCTAATTGGATTGGGAAGTTGAAGAATATCCACCAGGTCCTCAACCGCACTTCGCGTAAATCTTTACCAATCAAGTACAGGTTATATCCTCAACTTCACTATTTCTTTTCTCTTTATACTAAGTATCTAGAGGGTGATATTAAGGTAAAACATACCGGAATTGGTTTCTCCACTCTTCCTCTGTTAGACTATCCAAGTTCAACCTTCCACCTTCTCTTAAGGGCCCTCTCTTGTGGCTGTTACCCAGAGAAAGTGCCAGGCGAAGGTGTTGAAGGAAAACCAATCTTCTGGTACTTTGCTTCTGGAGGTACTGTCGGGCAAGCATTGTTGAAACGAATTGTTATTTCAGGTATGTTGTTCATTACAATGGCGATGGGCCCTGATATTACTCTATTAATAAACTAAATACATCTGGCTGCCGTCATTGAAGGTAATTCAGCTGTCATACCACCTGGATAGTCTGCGCAAACTCTTTCCACCACCTAGGTCCCTTTTCCCGTAACCGCCACCTAGGTCCCCCGGCGCAAACCCTCTATTGTCTAGTAACAAGAATTTAGGATAGTAGAACACTAGGTAAACACTTTTGCACTGTCCATTGGATAATGATGCCGGCCGACATGCTACCGGCTAGCTTTATCACCAATTTTAGAACTAGAGGGTTACCTAGCTAAACGAGCCCTGTGACCATGGATTATACCGGTATAATACAACGATATCTCCGTAGTGCAAGCTCTTTTGTAACGACACGATATCTTACCCAAAGTCTACTTTATAGCCTAGGGCAATTCTGTGAAGGAGGGATGGGTTGGAGGACTTGGGTGGGGGTTTGGTGGTGAAACTTGTTTTCACACTAGAGGTTGAAATAAGGTGTTGAGGTGATTTGCGGCTCTACTTAGGCAAAACTCAGACCAAAGCCGAGGCTCGGAATAGCAACCCGGGTCCTGACAAAGTTTATTTCAACCTCGCTTCTCCCATGCCCTAACATAAATGAGTACCATATTGCCTTCCCTAACAATATTCCTTATTTTAAACTGTAGGTAGTATCATATCGTAGACTCCTAATGTTATGTTTGAGCCACAAAGTAGTGTTGAGCCAGAGAGATACTATGCCAAGCCACAAATTTGCGTTGAGCCGCAAATTCGAGTCGAGCCTTTTCTTCATACCGTACCCGAGACTACCCACAAAAATCACTAGTATCATTGTTGTTGAAAACAGCCATATTCACTTCCCACCACTAATCTAGTAAAGCAATCCAAACCAAAGCTTCATCTATATAGAATAGTGAAGCTACTATTGGAGCGGAACGATGTCAATTCCGGTGATGAGAGAAAATCTTGCCAAACACCTCTCTTCTGGGCTGCCAGGAATAGTCATGAGGGAATAGTCGAGCTCCTGTTGGGGCGAAAAGATGTCAACCCTGATAGCTCATGTGAATCCGGCCGGAGACTTCTCTCGTCGGCTGCAACGAATGAGCACTAAAGAGCGGTGAGTCTGTCGTTGAGGCGGAAGGAGGTTAACCCCAATAGTTCAAGCAAATCTAGCCAAACACCCACCTGCTGCCGAAAACTGGCACGATAGAGTCGTGAAGCTTCTAGAAGTCCGACGTTCCCGACCTATTCAGTAATTGGGCCCCCCGCTTGGTTTTCTGAGAGTTGGTGACCTTGTCGCGTCGGAATCCTGGCCTGTTGGCACTGCTCGTGCCAGATTAATGAGTTTTGTCTGTCCTCCGCCTCCCATTTTTCTTCTGGCGTTTTAAGAACCAAGTAAGAATTTTCTTGGGTAAGTTGATCTTTCTCCCACCCCCACGCAATCCTACTTTTTTACCCGATAATCGAGTTCCATTGGGTTTAGGGAGAGTATATATCTTGGGATTTATTTTTGGGTGAGGGGTGTCTTAGCCTTGTAGAGTACCATAAACCTTGTTTTTTTCTTTCCTTTCCTGGGCGATGGTCATTTTTGAGGCCTGGTAGGCGAAGGCCTGGTCGAATGAATGCATCCGATAATGGCACACTATCTGTGAGACAAACATGATTATGGGCTGCAGTATGCACAAACCCCAAGCGATTGGCGGGGGAGTGGGGCTGAAGCGCCGGTACCGTGCAATAGGAAAATTAATACCGGTATGTTGTGCTGTGTTGGCACTGGTGGCAGTACTGATTAAACTCGCTCTAAGAATTAGGAGGCATATCGGAGCCATAGCCTAAAGGCACAAGATACAAGATCACTTCAAATGTGCACGCGTGATCTCACACAACTACCACCACCTAAGCTTCCACTCCACAAAATATCAACCCCTTCCATATACCCTCGAGTAACCTGACGACTAGTATTACGTTACCTGAAAGATATCCTCTAACAAGCTTTCCGCTAAACCCCTTTTGATACATTTTTGTCTATTAGATACGGCTCATCATCACTCACGGGAAACCATATCAACCTACTCCACAGGAGATATTTACCCAAGAACCCATCCTCCACGACCGTCGAAATAGTGAAAAATCCAAAATGTCTCAACCTCACACCAACGACAATACCGACCCTTTTAGTGATCCTAATTACCTTTGTAATACCAAAAGCTTCAATACAACCAATTCGCTTAGCAATGTGTGGAATAACAGCATGATCGCCGACGAGGATTCGGAGATTTTGGCCTGGCTATCTCCACTTGAGCCCCAGACACGGCACAATGACCTCCGAACCCGTAGGGTTGAGAAGGTGGGAGACTGGCTCTTACAAACTGAGGAATATCAGAATTGGTTGGCTGGTACCAGCGGCAGTGGACAAAATTATTCGGGCTTGTTTTGTTACGGAAGTCCGGGGGTTGGGAAGACCTACATTAGGTAAGAGAGCACATACTTGAAGAGAGAAAGATATTGCTAATAAGCGGTGATATTAGCTCGCTAGTGATAGATGCATTATTATGCAGGCAGGCCCTGGAAGAAAACGCTGCCATTGCATGCTTCTATTTCGATTTCGCAGCCCTGGAGGAGCAATCCCCAGCTATCGTTCTGGCCTCGGTACTGAAACAGTTTGTCGGGGGACTGGGCAGGGTTCCGGAACGTATAGTCAAAGCTTTTCGGGACCGAGGGAGGTTCGTTGGTGGCCCGAAACTGAGGCTCTCACAAATTGTGGACTTCTTGCAGGATATCACGTTCTCACGACCCACATTTATATGCATTGACGCCCTTGACGAGTGCCAGCCAAGGCATCGGGTGAAGCTTCTCGATTTACTCAACCAAATTCTCCAGGTGTCCCCCGGCGCTCGGCTATTCCTGACCGGGAGAGCACATATCCGGAGTGAAGTTGAGAAGCATCTTGCGGGGAGGGCAGAGACTAGATCAATAACACCCACCAGGAGTGATATCATCACATTCCTCCGGGCGAAGCTGGGGGAGGATACGATGCCGGGTGCGATGGACGGAAGTTTAGAGGAGGAAATTATACAGAATCTTCCAGGAGCGGTTTCGCGGATGTAAGTAGGGAAGGAACACTCTCAATAATACCTAGGGCCGTGCGCTGAGAGATTTTGTATTTAGATTCCTGCTTGCCTTCTTGAGCATCGAGACGATTCTACAAGAGAGGACTATATATCGAAGGAGACAAAGGCTCAGGGAAATGCAGGATAGCCTAAATTTAAGGGGCGCGTACGGGACAACGTTAGCAAGAATAAAGGCTCAGGATGAGGAGAAAGCAAGACTCGGGATGGCCGTTCTGATGTGGATCTCCCATTCGAGGCGGCCATTGCGAGTGGATGAGATACGACACGCTCTAGCAGTCAGGATAGGGTCAAGCGATCTCGATTGCGATGAGATGCCTGGCATATCGACCATGCTAGTCTGCTGTCAAGGACTCGTTACCGTAGATAAGGGTACCTCGACAATTAGGTTGATCCATTTTACGCTCCAGGAGCATCTCCGCACACATCCGGACCTCTTTGACAGAGCCCACTCGACGATAGCTGAAACTTGTTTAACATATCTCAACTTCCAGCATGTCATGGATCTTTCATCTAGCACACCAGACCACCGGGGCACGCCATTCCTTGAATACTCTTCCCTATATTGGGGAACCCACATGCGAGCGGAGCCCTCAGACCACGCCGAGGAATTCGCGCTGCAGCTTCTAAACCAGTTTGAGAGTCACATATCCGCCGGGCTCCTTTGGGAGTGGATTACGAAGGAGTCCCCCAATCCCGCATTTCGTTTGGGTGGTACTAGCACTCACGCGGGATTCTCTGCGCTGCACTGTATCTCGTATTTCGGCATCCCCCAAGTCGCAAATACTTTGCTGGAGATGAACAAATGGGGTGTGAACCAAAGAGATGGTGCCGGTGTAACGCCGCTCATATGGGCTGCAAGCTGTGGACATGAAGAGGTAGTGGAATTGCTTTTACAACAAAAACATATTCAGCCTGATAAGCATGACACGAATTATGACCGTACAGCACTCTCATGGGCTGCTGGAAATGGTCATGAGGGAGTAGTGAGGTTATTTCTCGGACCGCGATTTGTCAATCCAGGGAGAATAGGTCGTTTGTGGGGGAAGGCTGCGCGAGCAGCGGGTATACTGTCTAGCAGGAGACATGTAAACCCAAATAGCTCAAGTGATTCAGATCGGACACCTCTCTTATTGGCTACTGCGGATGGCAATGAGGGAATAGGGGAGCCGCTGTTGGGGCGGGGACATGTCAACCCTAATAGATCAAGTTGGGGCAGCCGTACGCCACTCTCGTGGGCTGCTGGGAACGGCCATGAGGGAATAGTGGAGCTACTATTGGGGCGGGAAGATGTCGGCCCCAATGGCCCAGGTCACGGCAGCTGTACACCACTCTGGCTTGCCGCTGGGAATGGCCATCAGGGAATCGTGCAGCTACTTTTAGGCCGGGAGGATGTCTACCCAAATGGTGGGGGTTGGGAGAACAGTACACCGCTCGCGCGGGCTGCTGGGAATGGCCATGAGGGGATAGTGAAGCTACTGTTGGGGCGAGGAGATGTCAACCCGGATATCCCAGATAGAAGTTTTGGCCAAACACCGCTCGTGTGGGCTACCGAGAATGGCCATGAGGGAATAGTGGGGCTGCTGTTGGAGCGGAAAGATGTCAACCCTAATGGTTTAAGTAAATCCGGCTGCACACCGCTCTTGTTGGCTGCCCGGAAGGGCCATGCAGGGATAGCCAGGCTCTTGTTGGGACGGGGAGAAGTCAACCCCAACACCCCAGACACCAAGTTTCGCGAAGCGCCGCTCTTGTGTGCTGCTGGGAATGGCTATGAGGGAATAGTCAAGTTACTGTTAGACCGGAACGATATCGACCCCGACCCCTCTAATGTATCCGGCGAAACACCACTCATGAGGGCTGCCGAGACTGGTCGTGAGGGAATAGTGAAGCTACTGTTGGCGCGGGAGGATGTTGACCCCAATAGTCATTCTAGATCCGGTCAAACACCGCTCATGTTAGCGGACAAATACGGACACGATGGAGTTGTAGAGCTGCTACAGGCCCGACCTTCCTCACGTATCCGCTAATTCGGCCCCCGCTTAATTCCCGGAGTTTGCGATCTTATCCCCCGGAATTCATCGTCTATTGGTGCAGCCACTGTTACATGGATATTAGTTTCGCGCGGGGTGGTTTGAGATGTTCATTTGTTTATGGCTTTTAGTTTTTCCCCTACCGTTTCAGGGATCAAGTGAGAAGTTTCTTGGAAAAGTTGATCTTCCCTCCACTTCTGGACAGTCTCAGTTTTCTTTTCTTTTCTTCTATTATATGATGGAGTAGATTTAGGTTTAAGCAAGGCATATTACCCGAGATTTATTTTTAGGTGTGGGTGTCTCGGTCCTATACAGTGTGATCATTGATTCATTTTTCTCTTCTTCATATGGAGTGGGATGCAATTGTTTATTAGAAATTAGATTTTATTTTGGACAGACCGATTGTCGTTGTACTAGGGGGGCGGGGGAGAGATTGATATTTTGTGGTGTGGAGGCACAGATGGTAGTGGTGGCGTTAGCGGTACGAGACTGGAAAAATCGGTTTGCAATAGAACTGGCTGATTGTTGAGGACTGACTTCTTCTAGCAAAGATCTTGTCTTGTTGAGCTATGAGTATGATATTCCTCCTAATTCTTGAATGTAGGGTACAACTTTCATATCCTATGATACAACAAATAGGCCACATCAGAAATCTAGCTAGCAGAAATCGTGAGTGGGGGGGTATTCGCTGCCCGGGGCCACTGCATGGGAGCATAACTGGGCCGGAGGGCTGCGATGGGTTGGGCTGCAGGGGGGCATCTGCGAGGATTTAGTTAGAGAGGATTCAAATAAATGACATTTTATCTGGGCCGTATCTCACTCCCGGTTGACAGGACCGAGGACCATTAAATATGAATTAAGGATAGCTGCAGGGTCCCTAAGAGCAGGATTCGAAGGGTACTATACAGGGATGGAGATAAGGTTCTGGGGGGCTGACAATCGAACACCTGAAGAGTAAGAAATGATGAAATGGTTTTGCCTACTGATTTGATTGGGATAATGTTAGGACTTTCCCATACTCATATTATGCGATTGCGCAAGGAATTTGGTTGGCTCACTTTGATTCGACTTTCTTGGATTGCCAGTATGATGTGTGCTTGGGTGGTTATGCGAGAATGTAGTTGCACGGATATCCGGGTATCGGGTATCTGGATAGGCGGAATTGTGGATAGGAGAACGGCTACAGGGCATGCGGCTTTGTGGTGCATGGCGACTAGACACTGGGTGGTGGGTTGTCGTTTGTACATCCCATGCTTCTAGGCATAATCTACTAGTTTTCAGTTTTGTTGATCCAATTGCTATTCGGCATTAGGTATCCAGTGTATTGTTTTATGTTGTTTCTTTCACCCTTCTTGTCCTTTGACATGCAAGAGTTGTCACTGTTGAATTTTTTCCCTTCATTCGTTTCATATGTATATTCTCTTTGATATTGTATATTTCTCTACTCAGTTTGTGTTCCTGGTTTTACATATGCATGCTGGTGTAACGGTCGAAACAGTTAAGTTAGTTGTAAAAGGTCATCTCACAAACTAATTGCATCTTGAAGATGTGCTTATTGTGCCAGGCGAGTAGTTCAAACGCGAGCGGATTTATAGTTTGGCGTTTCTTCGCCTATTATGCGTAGCCCAGTAACAAGCGCTATGTTAGCAAGGCAGTTGGTGGGATGGAGTGAGGAGTGGGTGAAAAGCCCCTTACAACTCCAGCATGAAGGTAGGTCTAACAGACCTCAGCAATCATAGAGTGAGGCAACTTTGAGTTATGGGACACGTACTCTCGCAGGGTGTGAAGGACAAGCAAGATGGTTGACGGGGATTTCTCGGGGGTGGCGAGCCTGAGTAGGCATGCTAGAAATCTTTCTACCGTAGGTATATTCCGGCTAACCAAGGCAGTAGGTCCTACTTCCACCCTTGGGGTATGGTGTAACTCACAAACATGAAATGGCCGCTCCACAGGTAATACCGGCATTGGAACCCTCATCCGGGGTTTTGATCTGTTCCCCGGCTGCACTTTCGTTCGCGATAAGAATGCCGTGTAAGCCCCCGGACCCTTCCCTGATAAAACCTCTGCTCCGATGGAGGGTTGTCTCGCTTAGGGGTGTATCAATGTTTGGAGAACCGAGAAGGAAACTGGGCACCAACGCTTGTGAATTATACATGGGATTTGTAGTAGCAATATATAGGACATCTCTACCTTCGTTTCCTCGATTTTCACCACCGGTGGTTCGTTATTGATTGCATTAGCATTAGTGCAATAGCCTTGCCTCGTCTCTGGATAGCTCTCAATATCGGTATATGTAAGACTAGAGCAGCCTAACCGCCTCATCATTTGGGGCCTCTCCGCATTTTGTGGTTGGTAAGTGGCCTCCTGATAAGGGATACTGGTGTATTTTTTTGGTAACATTCGAATAATATCACGCAACGACTCTGGGAGCTCCGGTGAGGAGTTGGGGGGGTTGGTCTAAAGCGGCGGCAATATGAATACCTGCGGTAATTCTGTAGTTATTTCTAGAATCTGTAACATCAGGAAGTAGGAGACCTCGGTAACCAAACTCACCTTTGGCATTCCGAGAATCCTCCTGTCTGTGGTGTGGGATTCCTCCTCTACCGGTAACTTGTTTCAGCATCTCGCTCGGCATATTTGTGGTGGACAGTTCCTGTTGGACAATGGGATCGTAGTGTAATCAGAGGACTACAGTAGTGTATTTTCACAGGCGTGATCTCACTGACTACCTATAACCAGGGAACTACTGTTTACTGATTGTTAGCTAACTTTGTACCTGCATTATATTTCTCCGGACAAGAGCCCGTGGTACCTGAATAGGCTTCCCACCCCTGGATTCCTGTAACTGAGTAACAGCTCAATCATCTTTAGCATGATGCTGCTTTCGGAACCTGCTGGCTTCTGGCATCCGGTTTCCCACGCTAGCGCGTCGTTGGGCTGGCTTGTCTTGGTATTGTTGCTGTGGTTCAAGTGGCTATTGCCTCCTCAAAAAGTGATTCCCTCCAGCACCCTTGGTACTGAAGTTGACAATATTGTTCAACAAGTCATTACTATTCAACGAGTCGAAATTAAAGGTAATCTGTTGCCGGAATCTGAATTCCTGCTTTCGCAAGAGTTAGGGAGAGGTCGTGTATAGTGAGAATCTGACTTGTCTCGGAGCTCGAGGAAATTTATAGGACCGGAAGAAAGAAAGAGAGGTGGTAATTTCTAAGGCTCTGGAATTATCCAAGCCTGTGCTAGCCCAATTATTCCAGGTAATGCCTAGGAGGTACTCGCTAGGCACATGTCAGCAAATGGATTCTCTCACGGGACCAGCCCTTGATCTCCCAGAGATGAATAAGTTAGCCCGTGTTGCATCTAGTTCAGTGTTCCGAACCGTCCAGTCCGTCCTTCCTGGAGGTAGGACCGGACGGACCACTGGCGATAGTCCGTCTTTTTTCAAGTCCATGGACGGACTAGGGCAGATGGAGGTAGGACTGGACGCCCTACCTGGCCCGGTAGGGCCCTATGGAATTTTGCTGTTACATTTCTTCAGCTCGTATACTCACAAACTTGAGATTCATGATTTCATCTCCCTCATGCGTTATGATCTAGCCAATCGTGTGATGTGCGTAAACAAATAAGTAAAGAATAATACATCTTTAAGAAATAAAATAGATAAAAGCCTTTGCCGAAATAGAACTCAAAAACCACCAGCATGAACCTGCAAGGCCGCAAGCATATCCTCAACCTTTTGAATATCCGTCCCTCTTTTTTTTTTTACCTCCAACAGTGCACTAGAAAAAGCACTTTACTGTCGCAGTCGGAAAGTTCCAATATTGGATGTTGATATCCGGATCCGAGAGAGTCGATTGAGTTCCCAGGTAACTCGTCTGAAAAATACATGCATTAGCCTGTGAGTCAACCTCGGTTGCATCTATGCTTTGCGACATCACTACGAGACCCGTCCTTAGAGAAGTATGTGAAAGAGAAATAAGACTCGTAGCAGAATGACTCGTTCAGTTTTATCCCAACACTCACAGCACTTGATAATCTATTTAATCCCCCTCTCTTTCTTGTAGGAATATTGTTTACTATGTCGGTTGCAACCCATCACCATATATCACCCATAGATGGCCTGCCATCCCCGGCCGTCCCCAGGCACCCCCGGCCGTCCTCAAGCATCCCCGGCCGTCACCTGTGGTCCCCCTCATCATTTATCCTCATGTGCCCGGCCGTCATTCCTAATACCTGCCGTCTGTATACCCCCCCCGCAGTCCTTGCCTGTACCCTACTCGGGTACAGTCCTTGCCTGCACCATACCTTGTTTTGATACCCCCTATAGTCCCCAGTAAAATACCGGCCGTCCTTCCATCTCCCCTGGCGTCCCCCTTAGCAGCCCTTATCACGTGTGTCCCACCGCACCAAGAAAGGCCTAGCGTGTAGGGCCCGGCGGTCCCAACCTAGCCCTGCCGTCCCCTGAGCAACTTGACCTACCCAGGACCACGGTTAGCGGTCCCGTCCCGTCTCGTCTTCTTGGCATTACCCCCGCCGTCCCTGTGGGGCCCCCGGACGGTTCGGAACACTGATCTAGTTTTTGAGTGGAAAATGACCTTTATCTGAGTTGCACCGTAATTACAGCCCTGCCAAACGCAGCATCTGTTCGCAGTACTCATAGAGTGAAAGCAACTGTGGAGGGGAAGTCCCTCCCCGCGTTTAGCTTTTTTCCAATCCACAGTACCGGAGCAAGCGCCAGGAGCTGAATATTCCCACCAAGCTACTCCATGATCGTGGGGGTTACACACTTCACCCATATCGCTGATGACAGCTAGCATCATGCCATTAGGTACTCAAATAGACAGGGATCCCGATAATGTTCTCACTTGTAGTGATTGAAGAGCTATACTCGAGTACTCGTATACAAGTACAGTACCGCCCTTACTGGGGGACAACATGCTTCCTCTCCCCTATTTTCCTGTCTGCTTGAAAATTGGCCACGTAACCTCCTTGTGATCTGTCACATTCTGGTTTTCAACGAGTTAGCATCCTTGATTCCTTATCGCCCTCTCTCGCGATAGCTTCAAGTCTTTAACTTCAAGTACTCCGCTGGGCTCTGCTTGATTTTAATTCTTTCCTTTCGATTGCGATCGTTTGGAATCTCAAGGTTCCTCATCTTTCCCCTCTGCTTTCTTCTTCCTTCAGTCGGCTTGCCCTCTGCTTCTTCCTTCCTTTGGTGGACGATTTCGCACCTGCTTCTTCCTCCTTTGGTTGAGTGCTGGCGGTTTCCTCCCTTCGGTTCGGTCGAAAGGTCGGTGGTTTCTTCCCATCGGTCGGTTAGTCGTACAGTCGGTCTCCTTCGCAAGTTGATCGTCATGGTTAAGCGAGGTTCCTCAACCTTTTCTGCTGCTGCGGTCGCAAGATTCGGTCTGGCTCTCAGGTTGTCGGTCGAGAAAGCTTTGGCCCTCGAGGCAGCGGTTTCCCGTCTTCAACACTACATTTCCGTCCTCTCCCGTCGGCTACATTTGTCGGCTCTGGAGAGTGAGTCTCTCCGCTGTGAGCTCAATGCTCTTCGTTCGGTTGCTCTCCTCTCTCATGAGGGTGACGGTGCTCAGGCTGAGGCCTCTCCTCTTCGTAAGGAGGTGGCTGATGAAGTGGCGGTGCTCGCCCCGGTGGCTGAGCCTGCTGCGCCTACAGTGGCGTTCCTCGGGGCGCATATGGAGGCATTGACGGTGACTACTGTGGCTTCCGCTGTCATGGCGGCGGAGCCTAGGCCCAGTGTGGCTGAGCCAGTGTTACCGGTAGTGGTACCAGTTGAATGGTGGCCGTCGGCGGATGGGGCTGTTGACGGACGTCGCTCGCGGCGTGTTGTTAGGCGCACGGACTCCCCATAAGGATTTACAGGGCAAAGTTACCCTACCTTGGCATATACGAACTTCGAAGGAAAAAGATAACACCCCCCTCCAGCCCCGGCGTTGGGACGGTGCGTCATCACTGGCCGCCTGGGTAGTTGCGTCCCAACACCAAAGACCACTATCGATGGAACACATCTTATAACACCGTATACGTCACGGCCGTCTGTGCAACCGGATCCTGTTCGCAGGGTATATGTGGGGAGACCTCCGGGCACCTTATGCAAGTAGAGGCAGGTGGATCGGACGACGGCGCATAAGGTTACAGACACTTGAAGACAGACAGTCGGAAGAGTGAGTCGAAGGTAACGGGACGTTTCGCACGAAAGTTAGTCCACTCGTACCTACAAAGTCGTGTAGAGTATGAAGGAGGTAACTATGCCCAGTAAGTGGATCGGGTGCATCCACAGAGGACAAGTTGGTAAAAGATGGAGTCTGAGGGAAAAAGCCTATAGGTACGATCCCGAGGACAAGTCGTATAATGCCGGAAGACCAGAATACAACATGCAGTTGCAGGTTGAATTCTCGACGGAACCAAGCAAAGAAGATTGGCCCTCTTCTGTCCAGCGAGTTAGACTACCTTCGGTGAGCATGAGGGCAAGATAATTCGTAACCATCGTCGTCAACGGATAAACGGATGAGCTGACACCTGATGTGGTTTCCACACCATCAGGAATAATGAAAGCGCAGACCGATAAGTTGGCCATGGGAGCAAAACGTGTGGTAGAGAGCTTTCAGGGTCTACGAGTGTTCATACTCAGGTGAAGTTCGCAGAGTTGCGGGCAAGGTACTTAGTTAGTATAGAGTTAGCATGTATACCGCGATTGCTCAGCATGCTTCTTCCCCTCTATTTTCCCTCCAAGTGCAATTTGCACTTTCAGAAACACCACGTACACTATCTCGAGATTTCTGCGTAACGTGACCTGTCAGGTTACACGAATACCATATGGATCCCTCTGTCCCGCCTTTTGGTTCGAGCCGTCGAAACAAAGGGAAAGGCAAAAAGACCAACCCCCCCCCAACAGCGGCAGGTGCTAGGAGCTCCTCCACTCAGGAGGGCGCCCCGACCCTGTCCCCGATTTTCATGCCAGCAGGCCCCCCCTCGCTCAAGCGACCCAGAAGCAACACCATAACAAGCCTCCCACATATCGATGAGAGATACTTGAGAAACGCCCCGCCAAGCGCCTACTTCCTGAACCTTTTCCACAAGATAAATCAGGACCAGGAAATCGGGGCTACCACAGCCAGCAAAGAGAATGTGGTCATGATAGAGATGATCTATCAGATCCATAAAGACTACAGGACGGCCATCGATGCGCTAAGCGAACAGATCGAAGCCCTTACCGAGGAAGTTGGCACACTCAAAGATGCTACACCCCGGCCTGACACCGCCACCCCGATACCCTTCACACTCCCGGCAACGGCCCCTTCACGACCCTCTGCCCCCGACGCCAACCCTTTAACCCTCCCTGCGGCTGCCCCGCCCAAATCGTGGGCAACGGTGGCTAGGAAAGGAAGAAAAGAGAAAACAACCATGGCTGCCAGGGCTGCCCAAGCCGCAGCGAAACCGAACACCAACAACAGACCCCAACTCAAAAAGGGCCTCACCGCCAGAGAACGCCGCCTTATCATCAAACGGGAAGGCGAGCCACTCCCCACCTCTGCACTAGACCTAAGAGACGACATCAACTTGGCGCTAGCTGCGACCTACATACAGACTGTCTCCATCCGGGGAAACACGGTCACCCTCACCACGATGGAATCGATCAAGGCCACCTCGCTTAACAGCAAGGTGGGGTCGTTCCTCCACCTGATACCAGGAACGGTTAGCGTTCTTCTGGATACCCCTGTATCACATGTTCTGGTGCACGGCATCCCCACCTCGAAGTCTCTAGTAGAAATTGCTACAGAGCTCACCACTTTCAACACTGGATTGTCCCTCACCGGTCAACCCAGGTGGCTTACTACCGACGACGCTAGAGCTGGAAAATCCGCCTCCACGGTCGTGATCACCATTACGGGTCCCAGGGCCTCTGACTATGTCGGGAAACGCCTGGCTGCCTTCTCGTCCACCTATAGAACCGAGCGCCGATTGCGTTTCAACTCTCACACCCAATGTTCCAACTGCCACGGCTACGGACACCACAATAACAAGTGCACCAATCCAGCCACGTGCTGGTGTTGTGCCTCTCCACACCCCACAGGTAATCACACCTGTCCCACCGCTACCTGTCGTATACGCGGCCGACCATGCAACCACACCGTGCTTAGGTGTGTGAACTGCAAAGGCCCACACGACGCCCACACTACACGATGCCCCTCCCGCCCTATGAGTGCTCAGGATGATAAGCCGGATGAAGGCGAGGAGGAGATGACCACTTGATGACTATGATTTATGTTATGGTTATTGCGTAGACTTTGGTTCTACATTTTATTTTTATCAAATAAGGCGGTGATGAAGTTTCTTTTGTTATATTAATGGTTTTTCTAGGCCATACCTTAGGGTGCATGCCGGAGTTTTCCTGTAGTTAAATACAAAATAAACTCATAGGATTTTTTGAAAAAAAAAAAAACCGCGATTGCTCAAACGCGGAATATAAATATCAAAGCATCTTCGCTGCTATTAGACACAACAAGCAGGGAGAAGAGATCTTATCAATATAATAAGTTTTCGTACACTATCTCGAGATTTCCGCATAACGTGACTAGTCAGGTTACACGAATACCATATGGATCCCACTGTCCCGCCTTTTGGTTCGAGTTGTCGAAACAAAGAGAAAGGCAGGAAGACCAATCCCCCCCTACCACCGGCAGGTGCTAGGAGCTCCTCCACACAGGAGGGTGCCCCGACCCTGTCCCCAATCTTCATGCCAGCAGGCCCCCCCTCGCTTAAGCCACCCAGAAGCAACATAACAAGCCTCCCACATATCGATGAGAGATACTTGAGAAACGCCCCTCCAAGCGCCTACTTCCTGAACCTTTTCCACAAGATAAACCAGGACCAAGAAATTGGGGCTACCACAGCCAGCAAAGAGAATGTTGTCATGATAGAAATGATCTATCAGATCCATAAAGACTACAGGACGGCCATTGATGCGCTAAGCGAACAGATCGAAGCTCTCACCGATGAAGTTGGCACACTCAAAGATGCTACACCCCGGCCTGACACCCCCACCCCGATACCCTTCAGACTCCCGGCAATGGCCCCTCCACGACCCTCTGCCCCCGACGCCCACCCTTTAACCCTCCCAGCAGCTGCCCCGGCCAAGTCGTGGGCAACGGTGGCTAGGAAAGGTAGAAAAGAAAAGACTACCATGGCTGCTAGGGCTGCCCAAGCCCCAGCGAAACTGAATACCAACAACAGACCCCAACTGAAAAAGGGCCTCACCGCTAGAGAACGCCGCCTTATCATCAAACGGGAAGGCGAGCCACTCCCTACCTCTGCACTAGACCTAAGAGATGACATCAACTTAGCGCTAGCTGCGACCTACGTAAAGACTGTCTCCATCCTGAGAAACACAGTCACTCTCACCACGATGGAATCGATCGAAGCCACCTCGCTCAACAGCAAGATGGGGTCGTTCCTCCACCTGATATCAGGAATGGTTAGCGTTCTTCTAGACACCCCTGTATCACATGTCCTGGTGAACGGCACCCCTACCTCGAAGTCTCTAGTGGAGATAGCTACAGAGCTCACCACCTTCAACACTGGATTGTCCCTCACCGCTCAGCCCAGATGGCTTACTACCGATGACGCTAGAGCTGCAAAATCCGCCTTCACAGTCGTTATCACCATTACTGGTCCCAGGGCTTCTGACTATGTCGGGAAATGCCTGGCTGCCTTCTTGTCCACCTATGGAACCGAGCGCCGATTGCGTTTCAACTCTCATACCCAATGTTCCAACTGGCATGGCTACGGACACCGTAACAACAAATGCACCAATCCAGCCAGATGCCGGTGGTGTGCCTCCCCAGGTAATCACACCTGTCCCACCGCTACCTGTCGAATACGCGGCCAACCGTGCAACCATACCGTACTTAGGTGTGTGTACTGCAAGGGCCCACACGACGCCCACACTACACGATGCCCCTCCCGCCCTGTGAGTGCTCAGGATGATAAGCCGGATGAAGGCGAGGAGGAAATGACTACTTGATGACTATGATTTATGTTATGGTTATTGCGTAGACTTTGGTTCTACATTTTATATTGTATTTGAGACGGTGAGGAAGTTTCTTTTGTTATATTAAGGTTTTACTAGGCCATACTTTAGGGTGCATGCCAGAGTTTTCCTGTAGTTAAATACGAAATAAACTCAGAGGATTTTACAAAAAAAAATACTTACTGGGGGACAAAAAAAAATCCCCTTTTACTTTTCTTTTTTTTACATAACTTATGCACTTGCATAAATATCATGCAGGAGTATAACAAATAAAAATTAATATGATAGATCCCACAATGAGACCTCTTATTGTCCGAGAGCTTACTGGGGTTTGGTTTTTTACAGCTATCATATGATCTACTGAACGTCTACCCTATCCTAGGCCAATCTGAAAACGAGGGATGTGCTAGAGAAGCTCGGTAGGTGTTTGGTGGATATAATTTTACTTGTTAATTTTCTTGCTCCAGTTGCAACCACTGATCAACAGAAATAAACTTCGCTATTAAGACTGGCCGGATCCTTGGAATAAAAATTTAAAGGTTTGGAGGGAAAGATTCCTGTGAAAGAAGCTGCATTGCCATGGCGCGTCCATAGGGCAACCGGGAGATTTTGCTTCTGCGCAGCTGGGATCTCCCAGGATGGGATGGGCAGCCCAGGTGCGGAAAGAGGGACAAATGGCACAATACCCGGAGGGGAAAACGAGGCCACAGGAGAACTCTTCTTTAAAGTGAATAGGCTATGATCGGTAGAGAGTATTGCGGTCCTTATTCTTTTCTGTGCTGCCAGCAGCGTCCTATATATACACAAAACTCTCATACAGGAAATACTCTTCTTCGCAATCATTCTCCCATCTTCCATCATCCTCCCTTCTTTCCACATCCTTAATCATCCAACATCTTCCATCACCCAATCCCTTGATCCGTTTCAACTACTTACAGAGTTTTCCTAGTTTCTTCATCTCGAACCTTCCTGATACCTCTCCTCGTTTCGCTAACACTATAGTGTGACTTTCGGTTGTTCCATCTTCCCACTAACCTTAGCTTCAAACCTAACCATTTCCCCAAACACGCCATTGCTTCACCTTCCATAGTTTCCAACAATCTCCAAACGAAAACTCTCCTTATCCTAACCTCCGGTGTAGTAACAGTGTCGCAGATATGGAACCTTCGTGAATATTCTAACATTCTTGTCACGACCACCGACCCACGAGGCAAGAGCAGATGTCGCCTTCATCCCTGCATTCCATTCTAGCCTCGGATTGCTTCACTTCTCTATCATGTATCCTATTCAAAAATATTCCCGGTTCGATTGATAATACTAGGGGATTTGCATGGAAGGCACCAATTGGAAGAGCAGACCTAGATGACACGGTCGGGGATCGGTATCGGGAGGTTTTGGGATGCTCGAATTCATCACCTTCAATGAGTTTGTGCTATTAGGATATATGCACGGGGATGCATGTCGAGGCTTCTTGCGTGGCTAGCCGCTATTGGCTGAGGACTACAGTAGGTAAGCGCACAGGGCCTCGCGAGACTTGAGGCCTCAGGCATGCTTGACCTAACAGACTAAAATCTCTTCCTCAGCCCTCATAACTTGACATCCGAGACCAATTATGACACGTCGCTCGCCTCCCAAGCGGGCTCAAATGGCAGGTTTGCATTGGCTAGGGTGCGATAAAACATTGCGCGGTGCCGCACCTGAAGTACTAGTAAACCCACTAGACACCATTGACTGGGCGGTGTATGAGAACACACTTTAGGGTCGACGGAGGTGTACGGTACTTGAGTAAAATTAGTAGGCGAAAATCTCGGTGAATGGAGATTCTATTTGACAGAGATTATGGTGGCCTAAGGGGAGGTATCATTGGATATTGGGTCTCTATGAGAAGCCCTTCTTAGACAAAGGGAAATTCCGCTTGATGGGGTTTTTTTCCGAGAGACTATACATTGATCATATTACACTGCAGGCTGCGAAAACTTCCACGGCTGGGAAAGAGAGAATAAAGGCTAAGCACGGCCAGGAGGTCCCGGTTTACAAACTAATGGGGGTTTGATCCTCAGGTACTTTATAATGACTCTCAGGTTAAGGATGTTCTTGAGGCCAAATACCACTCTGGTGGGCTGCTGGAATAAACACGGGGCATAGCGAGTATGGCAGGTTTTCACGGTACTCGGATACCAGGGCTAGTCCGCGAACACAGGGCTGACAAAGCTAAAGACGATATTAGGAATAGCGCACGCACTAAGGGGTGTGTGTTGAAAACCAGAAGAATTCCTCGAACGCTTTCTGCTTTACTATTGGTTGAACAATCTATTCAAGGTTTCTATTGGATATTTGCCACTTTAGCTCATGCTCAGAATAAATCCTGGTGTTCGCGGACTAACCCTGACACCCGAGTACGAGTACTTGTAGTACTAAATATTAACTATCCTTCTTTTGGTTGCAGCCCGCTGTAGCATCGGGGTTTGCGAGGGGTTTGTGTTACGGAGGATGGATTTTTCAGGTGGGTCTGCACACGGCAACGTTTTGTACTCGAGTATGGTAGAGTGGCATATACCGCTTAGATTTGCTTTGAGATGGGATCGCCCCGCTTTGCTTCGCCCAACAGGAATTACATCAACAAACTCCACAGTATAAAATTACTCAAAAATCATCCACAGCAGCCTTCGAAACACCAAAATATACAAAAATGTCTCAACACCACATCAGCGGCAATACCGGCTCTTTTAATATCCAAGATTCTTTTAACAACGTGTGGAATAATTGCACGATCGCAGACGAAGATTCGGAAATTTTGGCCTGGATATCTCCACTTGAACCACAGACACGGCACTACGACATCCGAACCCGTAGGATCGGCGAGGTGGGAGACTGGCTCCTCCAAACTGAGGAATATCGGAATTGGTTCGGTGGTATTCGTGATGGTGGACCTAATAGTTCAGCCTTGTTTTGTTACGGAGGTCCGGGAGTTGGCAAGACCTACATTAGGTACGAGAGAAAATACTCGGGGAAAGAAAGGTATTGCTAATAGGCTGCGATATTAGCTCCCTAGTCATAGATACGTTATGCAAGCGGGCCATGGGAGAAAATTCTGGCGTAGCGTGCTTCTACTTCGACTTTGCCGCTAAGGAGGAGCAATCCCTAGATGCGATTCTGGGTTCAGTGCTGAAACAGGTTGTTGGTGGACTGGGTGGGGTTCCGGAAAAAATAGTCGAAGCTTTTCGGGACCGAGGGAGGGTCATTGGTGGCCAGAGGCTACAGCTGGGGGAGATTGTGGAGTTCTTGCAGGACATCGCGTCTGCACGACTCACATTTATATGCATGGACGCCCTGGACGAGTATCCAGCTAAACATAGGGTGAAACTTCTCGGCCTGCTCAACCAAGTTCTGCAAAAGGCTCCCACCGCTCGACTATTTCTGACTGGGAGACTACATATTCGGGATGAGGTTGACAAGCATCTTGCTGGGAGGGCAGTGACTAGATCAATAACACCCACGGAGAATGATATCATCACATTCCTTCGGGAGAAACTGAAAGAGGATACGATGCCACATGCTATGGATGAGAGCTTAAAGGAGGAAATTATTCAGAATATTCCCAAAACAGTTTCGGAAATGTAAGTCAGAAGAGAACACTCGCAAAAATTTCTAAAGTTGTGTGTTAAATGATATTGTATCTAGGTTCCTACTTGTCTTCTTAAGCATCGAGACGATTCTACAAGATACGACAATATATCGAAGGAGACAAAGGCTTAGAGAAATGGAAGGTGGCTTAGGTTTGGGGAGCGCATACGGGGCAATGGTAGGAAGGATAAAGGCTCAAGGGGGGGAAAGAGCAAGACTCGGGATGGCTGTTCTAATGTGGATCTCCCATTCGAGGCGGCCATTGCAGGTGGATGAACTAGGTCAGGCCATAGCAATCCGGATAGGGTCGAGCGATCTCGATAACGATGAAATCCCTGCAATACCGACCTGGCTAAGCTGTTGTCAAGGACTTGTGATCGTGGACAAGGGGGCTTCGACTGTTAGGTTGATCCATTTTACCCTTCAAGAGTATCTTGGCACACATTCCGACCTCTTTGGCAAAGCTCACGCGACGATGGCGGAAACTTGTTTGACGTATCTCAACTTCCAGCATGTCAAGGATCTTTCAGCCAACGCATTCCCTGACCAGCGTGGCACACCCTTTCTTGAATATTCTGCACTATATTGGGGAACTCACATGCGAATGGAGCACTCAGATCGCGCAAAAACATTAGCCCTTGAGCTTCTTGGCCGGTGGGATAGTCACATAGCGGCCAAATACCTTTGGAAGTCGGTCAAAAAGGGGTTGCCCTATTACTATTACGCCACGGACAAGCCATTTCCTGGGCTGCACTGTATCTCGTACTTCGGCATCGCCGATGTCGCGGATACTTTGATTCAGATGAACAGATGGGATGTAAACCAGAAAGATGGAGCAGGTCTAACGCCACTCATATGGGCTGCACGATATGGACATGAAGATGCGGTGCTGTTGCTTTTGCAACAAAAGCATATCCAACCTGATAAGCGGGACAGGAAGGAGGGCCGAACAGCACTGTCATGGGCTGCTGGAAATGGACATGAGGGGGTGGTAAGGTTCTTCCTTGGGCCGCGGTTTATCAATCCCGGGAGCATAGGTCGGGTATGGGGAGCACCTCTGGTAGTGGGTCAAATGTTTGGCACACGATATGTCAACCCCGACGCTCCAGACACCCGGTATGGCCGGACGCCGCTCTTGTGGGCTACCCGGAATGGCCATGAGGGGATAGTGAAGCTACTCTTGGAGCGGAAAGATGTCACCCCCGACACCCCCGACACGCGGTATGGCCGAACACCGCTCTCGTGGGCTGCCGGGAATGGCCAAGAGGGGATAGTGAAGCTACTCTTGGAGCGGAAAGATGTCACCCCCGACACTCCCGACACGCAGTATGGCCAAACGCCGCTCTCGTGGGCTGCCAGGAATGGCCATGAGGGGGTAGTGAAGCTACTGTTGGAGCGGAAAGATGTCACCCCCGACACCCCCGACACGTGGTCTGGCCGCACACCACTCTCGCGGGCTGCCGAGAATGGCCATGAGGGGATAGTGAAGCTACTCTTGGAGCGGAAAGATGTCACCCCCGACACTCCCGACACGCGGTTTGGCCGAACGCCGCTCTGGTTGGCTGCTGAGAATGGCCATGAGGGGATAGTCAAGCTACTGTTGGAGCGGAAAGATGTCACCCCCGACACTCCCGACACGCAATATGGCCAAACGCCGCTCTCGTGGGCTGCCGAGAATGGCCATGAGGGGATAGTGAAGCTACTCTTGGAGCGGAAAGATGTCACCCCAGACACTCCCGACACGCTGTATGGCCGAACACCGCTCTCGCTGGCTGCTGGGAATGGCCATGAGGGGATAGTGAAGCTACTGTTGGAGCGGAAAGATGTCACCCCCGACACCCCCGACACGTGGTCTGGCCGAACACCGCTCTCGTGGGCTGCCGGGAATGGCCATGAGGGGATAGTGGAGCTACTGTTAGAGCGGAAAGATGTCACCCCCGACACCCCCGACAGGCGGTATCGCCGAACACCGCTCTCGTGGGCCGCCTGGAATCGCCATGAGGGAGTCGTGAAGCTATTGTTAAAACGGGAAGGTGTCAACTCTAATACCTCTAGTAAATCCGGCCAAACTCCGCTCATGCTGGCGGCCGAAAACTGACATGATAGAGTTGTAGAACTGTTGTAGGCCCTACATTCCTGACATATCCGGTAATTGGCTCCTCACCTAGTTCCCAGGGGTTTGCCACCCTGTTCTATGGAAATCGTCGCTTCTTGGTCGAAGTAGTGTCACATGTATGAGTTTAGTGTGGGGAGGTCTCAGATGTTTTCTTTCTTTCTTGCTTTCATCTTTTTTTCTGGCGTTTTGGGGATTAAGTTAGAAGTGTTTTTTTTTGGATAAGTTTAACATCTGTCTCGCTCACCGACAATCACTCTCTTCGTTTGATATTAGCATGGATTAATGTTTAGGTAGAGGATAGATCTCGGGGCTTCCCTTTGTGTAGAGTGTGTCTTAGTCCTGAACACTACGATAATTCCTGTTTTGTTTTCTTTTCTTACACTGATGGACTGGAATGTATCATAAGGAATTATAGGTGATGTTAGAGACTTTTCTTTCAGATACACTAAAGGTCGACATAAATGGGGGCACATGGAAGCGATTGATGAAGGTGGGTAACATAGAAGCCCTAGCCTGCGGCCATCTCCCACTGGAACCGAGCACTCTTTACCGACCACCGAATCCGCAACGAATCTGTTGCTTCCACTTTACACTAACCCAAACTACGAAATAGAAAAAGGCTTGGGTAGAGTGTTTATGGAATTGAGAAACCAGAGATAAACGGCAGAAACTGTGGTTGTCATATATCTTTTGTATGACAGTCTCAAGTCACTCTCCGATCTGACCATACCATTGCACATACAGGCTTGATATTTCTATTATAGAAGAAATCTTTGTTCTCATGCTTTTTGCGACTCCCTGAAAGCTCTCAGAGAGTAGTGTTGAGCTATAAGTTTCTGATAATGACTATTTCTGGTGTAAAGTAGCTAATGGCCCTAGGTTTTTTACCACCGAACTTTATTTTAGAGAGAGGAGGTGGTGGCGGTATGGGATCGCGAGAGCCATTGAAAGATAAGGGTATAGCCTAGTAACAAGAACTATCGTAGATCTAGTTGGGAGGTTGGTGGCGTAGGACGAACAGCCACTCACAGGCCGAGCGTCGAGGTTGGTCTACTAGATATTAGCAACCATTGAGCAAGGCAAGTTCGGGCTATGGGAGTGGCACTCTCGCGAAGTGTGGTGAGCAAGCCGGGTGGTAGACGAGAAGTCAATAGGAGTCTTTCTACCGTATGACTATTCCGAATATCCAAGTCAATAAATTCTTCTTCCATCCCTAGGGTATGGGATAACTCGCCAACCTGAAATAGCCGCTCCGCAGGAGATACCCACATTGGAACCCCTATACTGAGTTTATATCTGCTCCCCGGCTACGCCGTCATTTATGATAAGGTTGCCGCGTAAGCATCCTCCCACCGATCCCCTCTGGCTCTCTCATCAAACTTCCTTCCTCTTCAAAGGAGAGTAATCTTACCCCAGAGTGTATCAATGTTTAGAGAACTGAGAAGGAGACTGGGCACTAGCGTTAGTGACTCATACCGGTACCTGGGACATGTACGCCCCCCCACCCCCGGATTCTGGTTCAACTCAACCATCTTAGCACCATGTCAAGTTTAGAACCTGCTAGCTTTTAGTATTCGGCCCCCTATGCCAGCAAGTCGGTCGGCTAGCTTGCCTTGTGGTCGTTGTTGTCATACAGGTTGGGATGGCTGCCGCAGAATCTGGTGCCTTCCTGCGCCCGCTTCTGTACCGTACTGGGCAATATTGTTGAACAAGTTATTACTGCCCAGGAAGTTGAAATTACCGGTGATCTGCTGATGCTGGAATTTGAATTCCAGCTTTCGCGAGAGGTGGAGAGGTGGGGACGGTAGTGGGGGTCTGACTCTTGGAGCTCGGGAAAATTTGTAGCACCCGAAGAAAGAGGGGGTGGTAACCTCTGAGGCTCTGGCGTTACACAAAGCCAAATCATTCCTCGTGTGGTTGAAATCAGAATCAAAGGCTGTTTTTTCTTTCCATTTTATCTGTCCAGATCAGTCGCTAGCATCATTGGGGGTCTGGGAAAGGGGGTTCTTGCTCTGGGCGCTTGAAGAGCTATATTTGAGGGTCAGAAGGAGGAATATTTCTCTCCCTTTTGGTTTAACAATTACTATTATGGATCGTACGACCATATTTTCTATTATGCCAGGCTCTGCAACGATAAGACGATACACCAGAAGCCGACCCATGTCACAGGCCCTTTCTGGAAAGTAGGGATGCTGGAATGTGCCGGGTAAAAGTTTGGTGGGGGAACTCCTTTTCAGGCTAGAGTCAAAAAAAGCAGTGGCAGTCGCACACGGCAAAACTCAGATCCAAACCGGGGATCCGAAGAGCCACCTTTGCCCCGACAAAGCTTATTTCAACCTCGTCACTCACGTACCCCAACATTCTACCGTACTACTGGTACGGTAGGTGGTAGACAAAAGTCGGGCCCACCTCCATTACGAGGCGCGGAATTTGTATGGGGACTACGCCGGATTAGGAAGTTCGAGTGATAGCCTGTGATTATTTTTTGGTGGCGGCAAAAAGTCGGGACCGGTGACACAAGCACTTTCGCTGTGTTTTTCTCGAGCAATACGCTGCGCGAGTGTGTTCGTGTTACCGGGCCCCAATTACCCTCGTATCCGAGTACATGAGTACTCGGGTGTGGACGTGGGTGATCGAACGGCCAGGGAGCAGAATTCTATGCAGCCCCACAGGTTCCTAATACCTTTCTGTCCTATCACGCATGTCCATACCCGGGTAAGTAAATTTACCATAGCACCTTCCCTAACAAAAACCATGCCAAGGTTCCCACCGCTTCGAACGACGCTAAGACATGGAGTGCTTCCTACTCGAGTACTCGGATATGGAAGTAAAAATCGAGCGTAACAAGATAGAACCTGAATCTCGGGAATCGCACAGATTAGAAGTTAGAAGAAAAAGGGTGAGACTAGGAGGTTAGAACCCAGAGCAATTGGGTTCAAGTGATCTCTTAATACTTTTGCAGAAAATTTGTGCAGGCCTTAGTATCTCAAATAGCGTACGGCAACTACTTAATACCTATATCACCAATGGTGTGGTACCGGTAGGTTACTAAGTCTTGGTCGGGGTTCTTCTTTACCTGGCCACCTCAATACTTGTACCTTTCCGCAAAACAGGGTTATTTCGAAGGTACCTTAGCGTTGTTCGAAGAGGTGGGAACCTTGGCACGGTTATCCCGTATCGTATTTCAACCAGTATCAAAGACTTCTGGTGTTACGACAGGTTGAGCCGCAGAGCTATGAAGAGCCACGGAGCTACTATGCAAAGCCCCAGCATTGCATTGAGCCGCATATTTTGGCTGAGCCTTTCTCTCTTCAAGACCCTACAGGTATAATAATATTATAGCAACAAAAACCACCGGTAAGATTTTCCACTGAAAACAGCCACATCCACAAACTTCCAACTACTATTCTAGTTAAGCAATCCCAACCAAATCCTCATCTATCTAGAATAGTGAAGCTACTGTGAGGCGAAAAGATGTCAACCCCGATTGCTCATTGGGATCTAGCCGAACGCCTCTCTGGTTAGCTTCAGCGAGTGGCCATGAGGGAGTACCGGTAATGAAGCTACAGTTGAGGTTGAAAGATGTCACCCCTGATCAAATAAATCTGGCCGAACACCGCCTTCGTATCCTGCCGAGGATGACGGTGACGGATTAGTTAAGCTCTTGTTGGCGCGGGAAGATGTCAAAACCGACACCCGAGATGCAGAGGATGGCCAAATCCCGCTCTCCTGGGCCGCCGGGAAGGGCCATAAGAAATTAGTCAATCTATTATTGGGGCGGGAAGAGGTTGACCCTAATAGCTCAAGTAAATCTGATCGAATACCGCTCTCGTTGGCTACCAGGAATGGTCATGTGAGAATAGTGAATCTACTGTTGGAGCAGAATGATGTCGGCCCTGATTGCGCATGTCAATCTAGACGAACGTCGCACTCGTTGGCTACAGGGGAATGGTCCCGAAGCAGTAGTGAAACTCGTGCTAGGGCAGAGGGATGTCAACCCTGACGGCTCATGTGAATCTAGCCGAACACCGCTCTCGTGAGCTACAGTGAATGAGTGAAAGTGTGGTGGATCTGTTGTTGAGGTGGAAGGATGTCAACTCCAATACTTCAAGTAGATCAGACCAAAACACCGCTCACGCTGGATGCCGAAAACGGGCACTATAAAGTTGTGAGGCTGCTGCAGGCCCGGCATTCCCGACCTATTTGGTAATTGTGCCCCAGCTTGGTTTGCGGAGGTTTGTGATCTTGTCCCACAGAAGTCCTCGTTTGTTGGCATGGTTGGTGCCCGATGAATATGAGCTTTGTTTTGGTGATCTGTGATGTTCATTGTCCATTATTAATTTCCGCCTCAGTTTCCCTTTTGGTGTTTTAAGGACCAGGTTAGAATCTTCTTGGGTAAGTTAAACTTTCTCCCACCACCGCTCGATTCTACTCTTTTACTCAATAAGCGGATACCATTAGGTTTAGGGAGGGTATATATCTTGGGATTTATTTTTGGGTGAAGGATGTCCTAGCATTGTACAGTACGATAATTCTTGTTTGGATTTTTTCCTTGCTTAAAGGACAGGGGTGTAATCAAAAGGGATTCAGGGCGAAGCTTGATGTAGAATATCTGTCGGGTATACTAATAGCTAGTTTACTGGGGAGTGTGTGGAAGCGATTGATATTTGGTGGAGCGGAAGCCTGGTGGCGGTGGCGGTGGCAGCTGTGTGAGATCACCAGTAGGTATTTGAAATAGAATGATATAATTGCAGCAAAGGGTTGAATATTTTCTTAAGTGATCTTGTATCTTGTGCCCCCAAATTATGTTCCAGATATACCTCCTAATTCTTAGGGCTGCCTCAGAGCTTGGTCAACGCTAACCAGCCCACTGCCACCAGTGCCAAAACGGAACAAAATATTAATTCCCTTTGGCACCGAGTGGAAGCACAATGCTCAAAATTAAGGAGGAAGCCGGTAATCGTCCTGTGATCCTAGTTAAGCCTCACTCTAGTGCTTAAATAAGCACACGACCACAAAATAAATTATAGCGATCCAAGCTCCATCTCCTAAACCTGTGTATTACGGAGGAAGTTGGAGCAACGTGTAGGTGATGCCTGGTGGGTGATATCGAGTGATGGGAGAACCCTTGGTGTTTACCATCTAAGCTACTCGGATATTTGTATAGAAAAATGATAGGAGATAACGCAGAGGAAACTCAGATAGGACAATAACAACCAAACCTGAGGAAATCAACTAAGAGATCGGGAAAGGAGCTGTTGGAAGTACCTGGATGCTGCTTGGCATGGTCAGGTTATTGTGTTTTAGTTCGGATAGGCTTCGGGGGTGCGCTTAGGCTTGGGATAATTACATCCATTGGAAAGAAGATGAAAGAGTCTAATGAATGAAGACCGTGGTTGGCGGGAGCCTCTATGTGATCTGCCTTTCGTGTCTTAACATGAGAGCATCCAAGGAAACTTGAGAGGGAACGTACCTAGAAGTGTTGCATAGCCTATCAGGCGTGGGGTTACGCAGTTGAGCGGATATGCAGATATGCAGGTAAGCGGGTGTATGCGGCTAGGAGATTGACAGGTATAGGGCATGCGGATTTGTGGTTTCCGGCGGTTTGGCACCTAGCAGTGGGTTGCTGTTTTCACACCCTATGTCTACCGGAATAGAGTATTGGTTTTATGGTTTCTTTCTCTTTCATTATGCTATCTTACTAGGCATACGGGAGTTCGCGCATTGTTGGGGCAGGGACTCCAGAGATCACAGAGGATATCAGGATGGTTCTAGATTGTTGGAGATTAGGTTTTGTTAGCCGCATATTTTTCTTTAGAGTTCGTTGAGTTTCGGGGGTGTTCGGTTGCTGTTAGATGGAGAGACAGATTTCCTGGCCTGTCCTTAGCTAGAGAGAGTAGAGCGAACTAGAGGACCGTTCCCAAATCTCCTGCCTTTCTTCTGAAAACTTATTGCGATCGCACTTTTTTTCTTTCATTCTTTTGGGATTTCCTTAGGTTCCATCAAGAAGTTCACGGATATGAGTGGTGGTCAGTAGGAGGATAGGAGGACCATTTCATTTATGATATATATCTATTCTTGTCTTTACTGTTTAGGTAGAGTGTAATGAACAAGGAAACTTCAATGCTCATCCCAAAGTCATGCGGTAATCGGAATCCTATTTCTGCTGCTTTGGCTCTCGCTGTGTAAGATCATCTTCAGAATACCTGAACGGTTTCTCGTAGTGACTCCATCCCTAGGGGCTCACATCGGTACTATGGAGGCGATCTGTGTAAAGTGTCCCTACCTAGATAAGCCGTGGCAGGTATTAGAAAGTAGGAGACCTTGCCCACCAAACTCGCATTCAAAAATCTCCCTTATATGTCGCAGGATCTATCGCCTACTAACAAGCCGCCTGGGAGTAGCGCCATGTTAGAAATCGTGAGATGCTGTTCGGAATACTCTTTCAGTAGTTGTATCATTGTTAGCATAAATAGTTCGGGAATGCATCCGATGCGTCTGCAGGAAAGAGAAAGAAAACCAAAGAGCCGGAAGGAAACGTGAAAGAGTTGGATGCCTGGAGGCTATGAGTAGTGGCGGTCTTTCCTCTTTGACTTTCTTTTGTTAGCACGGGAGTATGCGAAAGGGAAGAGGGGACATGGGGCGATGAGAATGGACATGTGTGGTGATCCATGGATGGATATGAGGACGACTTCGCTGTGGCTTCTATATGCTCCTGTCTCTACAGTTACTCGAGTACCGGTAGTTAGCTAAGAGTGTGATGGATAGCGAGAAGAGAAGAGGAGAAGGAGTGGGCTTCCCCATTCCCTCCTAAGTCGTACGTTAGTGATCGTATCTTATAGACTTTTGGCATTTTATTTCGCTGTCGCTGTCGATCAGTTAATTCGTTGAAAACGCCAAACATATTTTGGTAATGAGGTCGGCGGTTTTGTCGAACGAGGTATTATTATTGAACAGGTTGAAGCCACCGGGGAGCTACCGCGGAACGACACATCGGTACTATAGTCTGTTATCTGAATTCCTTTTTTCATAAGAGTTAGAGAGGGATTGTGTGCAATGAGAATCCGAGTTCTGCTAGAGCATGAGGAAATCTCGAGGAACTGAGGAAATGGGCAGTGGTAATTAGGAGGCTCATGCATCGCACCATTCTGTGCCAGCCAATCATTACCGGTCATGCCTACGAAGTATGGGCTAGATGCCCGTCCGCGGATGGATTCTGAATTACTCGAGTACCTCCAAGTTAGCTTTGTATCAGATCTTTTACGGGATCTTTATAACGATAGTATGATCTACCGAAAGGCTACCCCAGCTGATTCCCGGAACCGGGGATGAGCCAAAAAAGCTCGGGGATATTTCGGTGGATATACCCGTACTCGGGCATCGCGTAATTTTCTTGTTCCAGTTCCAACAACAGCTCAACCACATATCAACGGAAAAACCTCGATCCAGTAAGTCTGGCCATATTCTCCCCACGCGGCTTCAAAAAAGAAGAAAATTCCAAAGAGAGACATAACATTGCCACCGTATGTCCTCAGCGCAAGAGGGAGACACCACCTCCGCCTAGCTTGGATCTCGCAGGGACAAAGATGGGATGGATCAATGTCAAAAAAAACTCCCGTGGGACACATGGCACGGTATTCGAGAGGGAGATAAAGCCACGATAAGAAAGCTTTTTGTCAGTGGCCGACCTGCGATGCAACAGTAGTTGTCATCTTCATCCCTGTATTTCATTCTAGTACTTGTACCTGATGACTTTGCTAGTCTATCCTGTGCTGTACCCTGTTTGGGGGAAAATGCGTAGTTAAATTCATATTGTGATTAGATTTGCTCTAATAACCGTGGAAGAAACTAATTGTCGGGGTAGACGTGTTGTAATACTCGAGTACTAACATGTGAGGGCTTGGTATCGGGAGATCTTCGAGGTCGCATGGATTCACCGCCTCTATTGGATTCATGTTATTGTGAAGTGCTCGGGGGTTGGATATCAACGTTTAGAGAGTGGCTATAGGTTTAGTGCAGCGCTAGATCAGCGGAAGTGGTCCAGCAAGACTTGATTCCATAGGAATGCTCGACCTAACAGAGTAAAATATCTTCCTCCGCCCTCATAACTTGACATCCAAGGCCAATTACGACACATCGTTCGCCTCCCAAGCGGGCTCAAATGGTAGGTTTGCATTGGTTAGGGTGCGACAGAATATTGGGCGGTGCTGCAGCCTGCAGCTTGAGTGCTCGCGGTGTCGAAGCGTTTTTAAAAAAAGACTGCTATTGCGTACCGCCAAAATTCGGCCTTTTTGTTTGGATTTGGGTGGTATGCAATAGCAGTCTTTTTAAAAAACGCTTCGAGATCGCGAGTAGAGTTAGTAGGCGGAAGTCTCAGTGGATGGAGATTATATTTGAGAGAGATTATGGTTGCTTAAGGGGGGGTATCATTGAATATTGGGGCTTTGTGAGAGGCTGTTCCCGGAAAAAGGGAGATCCCGCTTGATGGGCGTTTTCTGAGAGACTATACTTTGATCATATTGCGCCACAAGCTGTGAAAACTTCCACGCCTGGTAAAGAGGGAATAAAGACTAAGCACCGCCACGAGGTCCCGGTTTACAAACTAATGGGGGTTTGATCCTCAAGTACTCGAGTATAATGACTCTCAGGTTAAGGATGTTCTTGAGGCCAAATACCACTCTGATTGGCTGCTGGAATAAGCCTGGGGCAGCAGTCGGGTAATATTAGGGCGGGGAGTGGCCAATCCCGACAGCGCAGATGCAGGTTACGGTGGAATACTAGTCTTGTTGGGTGCTGAGGTGTGGGTGTGAAGGGGTGATGAGGCTCCGGTTGCGGCGGATAGATATCAACCCCAACAGCCCAAGTAACTCTAGCCAAACACTGCCCTGGCGGGCTGCTGAGAATGTGCTGATAGGATTGTGGAGCTGGCAGAGGCGCAACATCCCCGAAATATTCTGCAATCGGGCCCCACTTGATTTCTTGGAGTCTGATGCATTGTCTCCTGGAAATCGTGTACTGGTAGCGTTTGGTGGGTGAGTTTTGTGCGGGGAGTCAGGACTGTTTATTTGCTTTTGGCTTTCAGTTATTCTTTTGGTGTGCTGGGGATTGAGCTAAGGGCTTATCGGATAAATTAACCCCTCTCTCGCTCTTAGGAGACCTCACCCTTTTGCGCAAGAAAACATTAGATTTAGGTTTAAAGTTAGGTACCCGAGTAGATCATGTATTACTTGTGGGCAGAGAGTGTCTTAGTTCTGTAAATTACACGTACGGTATGGTAGCTCTTGCTTTCTTTTCCGCCTCCGCGAAAAGGGTGGAATGAAAGGGTTTATTGATTGGAGATACTTTTGGATTCACTGATTATCGGCATACACAAGGGTGGATTTGATATTTCGTGGTGTGGTGGTGGTGGTGGTAGGGTGGTGGTGGTAGGGCTGGTGTGGGATCATGAAAGGCCGTTCGCAATGGAGTTGCGCAATTGCGGAGAAGGGCTGACTTTTTTCTAGAGCGACCGGGTGTTTTTATGTCCTTTTGAATTATAACTACGATATCCTGTACCTCCTAATTCTTGCAGTTGCAACAAGTAGAATTTGATTGACACGATCCCCGTGCAGCCCGGTGCCAACATACTGTACTCGTCCCAGGGAAGAAGTATTCGAAAATACGAGTTTTGAGTTTGTATGGGCGCTCAGACAATCGCAGGGGTTTTACCATATATATTTTTAATCCCTGTTTCCGGATAATTCCTGCCTGGGACGAGTAGTACCGGATATTAATTAACTATCCTTCTTTTGATTGCAGCCCCGCTGCAGCATCGGCGGCTCGGGGTTTACGAGGGTTTTGTGTGTTGGTGTGTTACGGAGGATGGGTTTTTCAGGTGGGTCTGCACGCGGCAACCTGTTGTAGGGTGGCATATCATGGGGGAGGGGTCAACGAACCGGGGGGCTCAACAAACAGCCCAAACAAAATCGTAATTAGCTTACGAAGTCATCTTCCGTGGAGTGTTCGCTGCGCCCTCCTGTGCGTTGACCCCTCCCCCATATTACCACTTAGATTTGCTTTGAAATATGGATCGCCCCCGCTTTGCTTCGCCCAACAGGAATTACATCGACAAACTCCACAGCTAGCGTTGTTGGCACGAAGTTACCAGAGTTTGTGCCATGGCACAACCCTCCAAATCGATGTGCCCGGCACGGCACAATGTAGTGCCCAGGCAATATACGTACCAATATAATGACTTTGTAAGAAGAAAAAAAGCAGAAACTCCCTATAAGCCCAATTCACAGTGACTATCCCACATTTGCATCCTTGTAAGCCCTCACTGGGCCGAAGAACTCCAGTATTTGCTTCCTCAATTGCACAAACTGGTCCACGACAATAGAATTGTTCAAGGTTGTGCCATCGGCCAATCTCACCACACTCTGGCACATCGTTGTGCCGTGCCGGGCACATTGGCATGGCACAAGGCACTTCAAGTGCCAACAACGCTATCCACAGCATAAAATTACCCAAGAATCATCCACAGCAGCCTTCGAGGCAACAAAATATAAGAAAATGTCTCAACACCACATCAGCGGCAATGTCGACTCTTTTAATATCCAAGATTCTTTTAACAAAGTGTGGAATAATTGCACGATCGCAGACGAGGATTCGGAAATTTTGGCCTGGATATCTCCACTTGAACCACAGACACGGCACTACGACATCCGAACCCGTAGGATCGACGAGGTGGGAGACTGGCTCCTCAAAACTGAGGAATATCGGAATTGGTTCGGTGGTATTCGTGGTGGTGGTGGACCTAATGGTTCAGCCTTGTTTTGTTACGGAGGTCCTGGAGTTGGCAAGACCTACATTAGGTAAGAGAGAAGATGCTTGGTGAAAGAAAGGTATTGCTAATAGGCTGTGATATTAGCTCCCTAGTCATAGATACGTTATGCAAGCGGGCCATGGGAGAAAATGCTGGCGTAGCGTGCTTCTACTTCGACTTTGCCGTTAAGGAGGAGCAATCCCCGGATGCGATTCTGTCTTCGGTATTGAAACAAGTTGTTGGTGGACTGGACCGGGTTCCTGAAAAAATAGTCAAAGCTTTTCGGGACCGAAAGAGGGTCATTGGTGGCCAGAAGCTACAGCTGGGAGAGATTGTGGAGTTCTTGCAGGACATCGCGTCTGCACGACTCACATTTATATGCATGGACGCCCTGGACGAGTATCCAGCTAGACATAGGGTGAAACTTCTCGACCTACTCAACCAAGTTCTGCAAAAGGCCCCCGGCGCTCGACTATTTCTGACCGGGAGACTACATATCCAGGATGAGGTTCACGAGCATCTTGCTGGGAGGGTAGTGACTAGATCAATAACACCAGCCAAGAATGATATCATCACATTCCTTCGGGCGAAACTGAAAGAGGATACGATGCCGCATGCGATGGACGAGAGTTTAGAGGAGGAAATTATCCAGAATATTCCCAAAACGGTTTCAGAAATGTGAGTCGGAAGGGAGCACTCGGAAAATCTCTAAAGCTGTGTGCTAAATTGTAATGTATCTAGATTCCTACTCGTCTTCTTAAGCATCGAGACGATTCTACAGGATACGACGATATATCAACGGAGAGAAAGGCTTCGAGAAATGGGGAATGGTTTAGGCTTGGGGGG
>Ga0307517_10001839_pt1 | contig 34786 bp, 34 predicted proteins | sample 23_EM_MG_FD_194515 | JGI IMG/M metagenome (GOLD analysis project Ga0307517, IMG submission 194515) | Populus trichocarpa ectomycorrhiza microbial communities from riparian zone in the Pacific Northwest, United States - 23_EM | ecosystem: Host-associated > Plants > Roots > Unclassified | place... | reverse complement strand
GAACGCAATAGCGCAGGACCCGACGCAGTAGGAACGGAAGAGTCGTAGATCAGGGGGAGTCAGGAGGTAATAGAGGAGCACCAGACGCAGTCAGGACGCACAGGACGTAGGGGTCCGTGTCCGGATGCCGTCAGGACGGATGGCGCTAGGTGACGCAAAGTCAGGACGCGACGTCGATCCGACGTTACGTCCTGATTCGCGATTAGCATTCCGACGTCCCGGGCGTCAGACGCATGGGGCGCACAGGACGCAAGGTATTATTTTTGCTGATGAGCTATTTGTTGTGTCATGCAACTTTCCCTATAATTCAGTTCCCGACCAATCTATGGATTGAGATTCTACCAAGAACCCGTGGATATGAAAAAAATATATCTAGAAAGATCTGTGATTGATGGAATAGAGTGTGATGGGAAGCCTCTAAAAGTTCTAGATCCCAGGGGATATAGGAAAAATACCAACACTATATTTACCACTATTCATAGTGGGGCTCTTGTTTCTAGGAAAAATCCCCCCAGGAGGTAGAACAGTGCAGGGCATTGTCTCCATTCGGCAAGTTAGCACTGTGAGGAGACTGGGTGGCGTTCAATGCTCAGCCAAGTCTGACACTAAGAAATAGCCATTAACCCCGGGCCCCCGTCGTTGGGTTTGGAGAAAGGAATTCCCATTTACCCTCTAGGTATTCACTCGAAACAATAATCTAGTACTTCTTTTAAAGACACAATATATATTTGGGGTTTCGTGATTTGGTTCGGAATGACATCTACGTCAGTACATTGCTACACCATCTGGGTACTACATTAAATTAGGCCCCTATCATAATATTATACCTTCTGAAGCCACATACCACTGGCACCCGATTCAAATAACTCCTTTTTTTTTCCTTTTTTTTCTTTTTTTTTTTCGTTACATTGCCAAACACAGTCAATATTGGGATCACGATTGGATTTTATCTTGCGATTTGTGCAATCCACAGAGAGAATCCACAAACCAAATAACTCCTTATTATTATTCATTCTTCTCCTCTCTAAGGTACAGCACAGGCCCTGCGGTTGTCGAAATGTAGGAGGAAAAGTATGCCTTTCAAGTATTTCTAGCACCCATTCCAAGCGACACAAAAGCTAGCCGCCATTATGCCAAGCCAGGTATGGTGGTGATTGGTTTCCACTATGGACATGGTTTAATGGGGATTGCCCTTATCCCGAGCGCCCTCCAGACGTGAGTTTAAATATCAGAGCCTTGAGGGCCGCTTGCACCTTTTAGTCTCTGTCCTCCCATCCTCGATGCCGATCACCTGCATTAGTTTATGTCAACTGAAGGGAACTAAACTGACGATGGAAAACAGGGGCACTCCCACAGTGTGATTTTCCGTGTCAACCACACAACAGAAGTTCCTCTAACCTTGATCAGCTTAATCAGGAACCTCTCCAAGTACCGTACCAGCTAAAGACTAAATAAAAGAAATACCTAGCATTCATCAGGTGCAAGAAAATTATATACTATTACCACCGTGGGGAAATATAGTCACGCTTCGCACCCCCTCCACCTCCAGTCATTGAAATTACAACTCCACGTCGTTCAGTGCAAGATCCCCCCTCGCCCCCTAACTTCACCTTCCCCTCAGGCTTCGCGTCCCTGAACCCCCATCTCCACGATGGAAGACCTTCCCCCTCTCCCCTCCTCGAGGAACTCGTCTAGAGCGCCCTCAGCGCAGTCTTCTTCCCCTGAGCTCTCTGAGTCCCACCTCTACATACGCGACTTTGTTCGCGAAACCCGCCAGAGACTTAACTTCACCTCGGTCCAACTCCCTATCCTCGACGATCACCAGCTCTCCGGCCTGTCGGACGGCGAGACGATTCTCGTCCCCCTTTCCTGCTCCACCCTCAACGCGCTCGCGTCCATGACGCGTCAGCTTGACACTATAACAACCCAATTAGGAAACATCCAAACTGCCCTTCACACCATGCCCACCTGGCCTGCACTCCAGGGCGTCCTTGAACCAATCAATGCAGCCATTCGTGACCTGTCACATAGGGTCACTGCGCCCCCCCCATTAGCGCCTGGCCCCGCTCGGCCCCCGGTTCCCCCGACTGGTGCGACCACACACCAGGCCCCCACGACCGTTCGGCCACCTATTCCTCCGTCTGGTGCACCCGCACCGCCCTCCTCCAGGCCCAAAGCAAGGGCCCCCCCCCCCAACAAGGGCTCCTTGTCCTCCTTTGACCCGGACATCCCCAGATATGATGTGGGCACCCGATCCTTTTACAGCGACCCTAGGGCGTACGCGGCCAAGTTCCCGGATTCTTGGGAGGCAAACGCGTTCCGCGAAGGGAAGTACCCCGACCCCACAACATTCATCCCTGGGCTCCTCGCCCCCGACTGCCCTAAACCTCAACAATCGTATGCCAAGGTCACCTCTGCTGGCGCTCCCAAGGGCAAGAAGAATAAGAGCTCCCTCACGGCCGCCCAAGTCGCGTCAGCAAATACAGGTGTGCCTGCTACCAGGACACCGAAATCGCTCCCTACAGCCGAAAGAAGGTTCTACGCTCCCCGTTCCTCCCCCTCTGAGCACCTACAAGCGTCTTTGATCGCTGCCACCTTTCCCGACATAGCTGCCCGTGTCCTGAGGGATGCCAACTGTATCCTCCCCCTCGCGGTCACGACCAAGGTCAACGACCGTGGTTCAGTCACCCTACTCGTCACCGACCCTGCCACCCCCGCTGCCGCCTTCGCACCCTACTTCGACGCTCTTTCTACCCAACTCAACAAGTCCTTCCCGGTGGGTGAGTCCCCCTGGTTGCCCTTCCGCCTCGCCCCCAACGAAGCCCAGCTCGCCATTCACTCCCTCCCCATCGCGTTCCTCCCCGAAGACCCGAATGAGCTCTTTCCATGCCTCGCGGAGTCGATCCTCAACTCCAAAAACATACGCATCCTCGCCGCCAGGTTTCTCAACCCCGACGCTCGGTCGAGGGACAACAAGACTGCCACCTCCGTTATCGTCTCTGTCCACCCAGGAGACGTCCCAGTCATGGGTTCCTCTATACGCCTCTTCTCCCGTTCGAGGACGGTCGAACGCGCTTACTCCTCCAATAGGTACACGCAGTGCAAGAACTGCTGGGGCTTCGGACACGTTGCCCCTAGGTGCCCCTCCATCGACCCTGTTTGCCCAATCTGTTCTCTCAACCACACCCGTGCCATGCACCGATGCCCCAACCCTACCTGCCCTGGAGGTGGCAACACTAAGGCTACTCCTGGCTGTTGCTCTTCCTCACCACCAAGATGCGCCAAATGCGATGGGGCCCACACTGCGACTCACAGGGATTGTGACTCCCGCCCGTCTCCGCCCACTGTCAGGCGTTCCACCGCTGCCGAAACGACTGTTCCTCCGCCACCCGTTGGCGACGAGATGGACACGGCCAATGACGATGATGACCTCTCGCCCCCCGCTTCACCCACCCGCTCCCTCCAGTCAGCGTTCGAGATGGCTACTCCAAGAGCCAGAAGCTCAACGATTCTTCCGGCCCCAGTAGGGCCCGCACAAGGTAGCCGACTCCTCCCCCCAGTGGAGCCCGCCAGCCCCTCTCCCATGAGCAGAACTACGTCGGGCCTGGCCCGTTAATGCAGTACAACCAGACATCGCGGGGCGGTGAGCAGGTCTCTCCTCCCCCCCTGAAACCCTTCACACTCGTTCAACACAACTGCCTCGGGAGCTGGGATGTGTTTCTTTCGCTTTTTGGGTCGTTCACGCAACTGGCCCACCCTCCGTCCATCGTCGCCCTGCAGGACCCGCCGGTCTACAGGGGCAAGCTACCCTCATTCAATATGTTTACTGTTTTTTCCCCTCCCACCGACGGGGGCTGCAAGCCCCGCGTCGCCTGTTACGTTTACAGTTCGTTTTTGGCTACTGTTTCCCTCCTACCCCGGTTTTTTGGCAGGGGTGATGTTATGGCTTTGGACCTCTTCACCCCTGACGGCTTCTTCAACCCCGCCACCACTGGCTTTACTATAATCAATTCATACAGTACGAAGGGTCGTCTCAACAACACCCGCTCTGTCCCTCCGGATATTATTTTCCCCGCTTCCTCTCTCCCCACCCTCACGCTGGGAGACCTCAACATTCACCATCCGACATCAGCAAAAATAATACCTTTCGTTCTGTGCATTCTGTGCGTCTGATGCACCTGACGCTGAAACGCAAATCGCGAATCAGGATGCAACCACCCTACCACACCACGCATCTGACGCAACCTGACCCAGCACCGAATCCTCAGAACGCACCAGACGCAGCACCTAATCCTCAGGACGCACCAGACGCAGCACCGAATAATCAGGACACTACCTGACGCACCACCTAATACTCAGGATTCCACCTGACGCCAGACCACATCTTCCTGAGATAAGCGAAGGGTCCCCCCTTTACCTTTTTCTGACCTGGGTCACAATAGATTTCATACTATATTAGTTAAATTTACTACTATTCTACTATGGTTCTACTAGTAATATACAGGCTAATCCACATAGAAACACCTATACTCATAGGCTGCCTTCTGACAAAATACCCGTTCAAGTTCAAGCCCTCCCTCTGGCCTCCGGAGACTCCCCCCTAGCCGGGTCCCTGTAAAATCATGAGTAAAGGTCGCGGAGAGATGAAACCTATACCATTGCGTAGCTGGCGGCGAGCCCAACAACCTCCCCCAAAGTGCATCAAAATCCGTCCCGCGGTTGTGGAGTAATCTGCCATCGAGTAAAAGATCGCCAGGGCTACTATAAAGATCCTCTCCACAGAAGGCAGCGATTTCATGAGTTTCGATGCGACAGAAATGTACCTTATAACGTTGAGAAGCTGGCATCGAACCCAACAACCTCCCGTAAACAGATTCAAAATCCGTCCATTGGTTGTGGAGTAATCTGCCATCGAGTAAAATATCGCCAGCTTGATACCTAATACACCCTCCACAGAAGACAGCGATTTCATGGGTATTGATGCGACAGGGACGTACCTTATACCGTTAGGGAGCTGGCATCGAGCCCAACAACCTCCAGCAAAGTGCATCAAAATCCGTCAAGCGGTTGTGGAGATATCCGCCATCGAGTAAAATATCGCCAGCTGGATACCTAATACACCCTCCACAGAAGACAGCGATTTCCTGGGTTTTGATGCGACAGGGACGTACCTTATACCGTTAGGGAGCTGGCATCGAGCCCAACAACCTCCAGCAAAGTGCATCAAGATCCGTCAAGCGGTTGCGGAGATATCTGCCATCGAGTAAAATATCGCCAGCTTGATACCTGATACACCCTCCACAGAAGACAGCGATTTCCCGAGTTTTGATGTGACAGGGACGTACCTTATACCATTGGATAGCTGGTGTCGAGCCCAACAACCTCCTGCAAAGTACATCGGGATCCGTCAAGCGGTTGTGGAGTAATCTGCCATCGAGTAAAATATTGCCAGCTTGATACCTAATACACCCTCTACAGAAGACAGCGATTTCCTGAGTTTTGATGCGACAGGGACGTACCTTATACCATTGCGTAGCTGGCGTCGAGCCCAACGATCCCCCGCAATCAGATTCAGGATCGGAGAAGTGGTTGTGGAGGAATCTGCCATCGAGTTCTTGGATCGTGAGGGTATCTATAAAGACAACTCTCACAAAGGTCAGCGACTTCCTGAGTTCTGATGCCACAGAGACGTCCTTTATACCGCTGCGTAGCTGGCGTCGAGCCCAACAATCCCCCGCAATCAGATTCAGGATCGGAGCAGTGGCTGTAGAGGTATCTGCCATTGAGTTCAGGGATCGCCAGGGTAACTATAAAGACAACTCTGACAAAGGTCAGCGAGTTCCTGAGTTTTGATGCCACATAGACGTCCTTTATACCGCTGCGTAGCTGGCATCGAGCCCAACAATCTCCCGCAATCAGATTCAGGATCAGAGCCGTGGTTGTAGAGGTATCTGCTATCGAGTTCAGGGATCGCCAGCACCCTACCAGATTCAGCCCTGTAACTTCATGAATAATATCCCTCTGGGGATGAATGTTATACCACTGGATAGCTGGCATCGAGGCCAGGAACCTCCAAGTGTCGGATTCAGGATTCATTGTCTGACTGTAGTGGAGTGTTGCAGCTGTAGCCGGGAGTGTGGATGCCAGTGTTGAGTGTTGTGATGAAAAGAGTGTGTCGCGTCGCGTCCAGTATGAGGCTAAGTGCCGAGAAACCACCAGGCACTAGAGTGTGTTATGGCTATCACTCGCTTTCAGACTGGAGTGAGCTGGCATTTTCGCTCCCTCAAAGATGAGGTTCTGAAAATAGAACTCTATGTTTTTAGCGCAAATTTAAGATTAAGGGTATGATGGCTTTCTCACCAGGCGCCAGCACTGACTATATTTTCTTTGCCAAGAAATACCCCTTGCTCACATCTGGGCTAGAAGACAAAAAAGGCTGAAAGAAGAATCAGGGGTAGTGGTGAATCCTGATGTGCGATGGTGTTGAGGTTTAAGTCTGGATACATGGAAGGCAGGGTTGCTTAGTTGCATGTGTCCGGACGGAACCCAGTGTAGGCAAGGGCGTCCGGACACAGCAGACGCAACCAGATATGGCGTATGGGTACAGGACGCACAGGACGCATAGGACGCAGAGTGCAGGCTAGGAGAGTCAGGACGCAACACTACTGTATCTGACGCAGGCCACCTTTTTGCTGATGGATAGCAGACCCCCTCAGGACATTCAAGGAGGATGAGTTAGCCACCTCGTCGCCCTACTTTGACAGGGCTACAGAACTTGGCTTCTCCCTCCTCAACACCCCAGGGGTCTTTACGCGCTTCTCCATGTCACTCATTGGGCGCCCCGGTGTCCTGGACCTCGCCTTCGCCTGCCCCCTACTCGCCCCGTACTTCACAGAATGGTCCGACCCCCTCCCCTCCACTGGATCCGATCATATCCCGATCCTCCTACGGTTCGAGGCTCCCCTCTTCCGAGCCCCCCCTCCGGCCCCGAACTGGGACCTAACTGATTGGCCTTCGCTTGAGGCCTCGCTCAAGGCGACCTCGATCCCACCGCCCCCACCTCTGCCAACAACAAGGTCCATGGACATCTGGTTCAGGACGAACTTGGACAGAGTGACAGCCCAACTAGCTCTCTACACCCCGATCAAGCGGGTCACTTTCCGGTCAAAGCCCTGGTGGACAGAGCTCCTCTCTCTACTCAGGAAAGCTTACGGTTCCGCCCTCCGCTCCTCCAAGGAAGACAGATTTGACGCCGCCCTTCTTGCCTCGGCTAGGGCTGCCAGGTCCGCCTACTTCAAAGCAATCAAAAAAGCCAAGAGGGACCACTGGTCCGCCTTCCTGGCCACGGCTACCCCGCAGACTGTCTGGACGGCGAAGAAATTCGCCATAGGACGACCGCCCCCCCGATTTCCTGAGCTCCCAGGAGCCGCTACACCACTTGAACTAAACAAGGCCCTCCTCAATCATTTCTTCCCTGGAGAACCGGCCAGGACTGTCGATTCCATTCTGCTTCCCTTCAGAGACTGCCCGCCCCTGACAGCTGAGGAGGTGGGCAGGGCTTTAGCCCGCTCCTCTCCATCTTCGGCCCCCGGCCCCGACAAGACCCCCAATTCGGTGTGGAAAAAGATAAATAGGGTGGCTCCCCACCTTATCCACGACCTGCTCGCCCCGCTGGTGACTCATGGGTTTCACCCCCCCGCCCTCAAAAAGGCAGACGGCATTGTCCTGGACAAACCTGGGAAGCCTTCATACGACTCACCCTCCTCTTTTCGTGTAATAGTACTACTACAAACATTCTCCAAGATTTTGGAAAGGATTATGAACTCGAGACTATCTGGTGTGGCCCGCGTGGCAGGCCTCATCAACCCTCACCAGTGCGGATCACTGGCCGGTTTATCGGCGTCAGACGCAGTTAGTACCCTGACTCATGAGATTAGAACCCTGCAGATGGCTGGAAGAAAGGTCTCCACGCTCTTTCTAGACATCAAAGGGGGTTTCGATAATGTCAACCCGTCTACCCTCTGCAACATGCTCAAGTCGAAGGGCGTGAACCCCTACCTCGTATCGTGGACCAGGTCCTTTCTCACAGGCAGGCTATGCCGGCTCCTCTACCAAGGGTCACCAAAGATCTTTGCCCCAGTCTCAGTGGGTACCCCCCAGGGGTCCCCAGTCTCCCCCCTCCTCTTCGTCATTTATGTCTCCCGTCTCCACTCTGAGATCCCCCAGGGCCTCACCCTCTCCTACGTTGACGACTTCGGTCTCACGGCTTCATCGGCATCCTACCGCCGGAACATACAGCTACTACAGAAACGCTACGCGGCGCTAAAGGCTAAAGGGGCCCGACTGGGTGTCGGCTTCTCAATCCCCAAGACTGAACTTATCCACTGGCGGACCAAAAGAGACAGGGGTCACCTTTCCCGCTCCCCGATCCATCTGGATGGGTCAGTTTTCCACCCAAAAGATGAGGTCCGATGGCTTGGGTACTGGTTTACCCCCTCGATCTCCACAACCCCGCACTTCACCAAAAGGTTGGCTAAAGCCCAGGCCGCGTTCGTGGCCGTCAGGAGGCTCTCCCCCCGGGGATGGGCCTGCCCCCCTTCCTGTGCCATCGTCTGGCTTCATCCCTTCTCTTCCCAATACTCAGCTACGGCGCGGACACGTTCGAACCCACTATTCATATGACAAGAAAGCTTGCAGCCTTTTGGCACAAGGTCCAGAGGTGGACCACCAACTGCTTTGCTTGCACCCCTGTTGACATCCTCGCTGTGGAGGCCTGCTTGCCCCCTGTCGACCTCCTCCTCGCGTACAAACGCCGCCTGGCCTGCCTGAGGGTCATGTGCTCTCTACCAGAAATCAACCCCGCCGCCGCTAGGCTACCGTCCTCCCTCCACACGCCGTCGCCTCACCGTCACGGCCCTGACACCAGAATCCTCTGCCGCGGGAACCCAGGGTCCAGGCTGCCTCTTCCCTGGCGACAGGCTAGACCCGCCCTCAAAAATAGGACCCACCTCCCCTTAGACGCCCTCCCTCACTCTATGTTTTTCCTCCTAGGCCCCGATGGCCTCGCCCCCCTCCCAGTCACTTCCCAGCACCTGCTAGGGGAGTCATACCCTGCGCCCCCTCCGGGTCGCGCCTACCCCCAGCTCAAGCTCCTGTGCAAAAACCGTCTCATGGAAGAATGGGAAATGGTTGCGCCAGACCCCCCCAGATACGAATACCGCCCCTCGCTGAGACCCCACCCCTTCATGGGCCTTTCCAAGTTCGACGTGGGTCGCCTACACCAGATGAGGTCTGGCAAGAGCTACCTTCGCGCACACCCCTCCTGGGACGATGATGGCCCCCCCACCTGCCCCAGCTGCGCCGAAGCCCCTGAGTCTTTCGAGCACGCTATCCTCCACTGCTCAGCCAAGAGGCCCGCCAGGATCCGCCACCTTCAGGCGGTCACCGAGCTGGGCCCGGACGCCCCCGTCTGGTCCTCCGCTGCCCTGTTGGGCGCCCTCACCCGCTTCATTCGAGCTACGGCAACGGCCTTCCCTCCGGGCATGTTTTACCGCCCACCATCCTCAGCTTGCGCAGTTTCTTCCCGCTCGTCTAACTTGAATGTAGTTTCTTTTGGGTACTTTATGTCTTCTCAGGAAAGCTAGGTTTATGTTTTTTGTTTTTCATGCAGTCCGCTGGTTAAGGAAGGGTTTTTCTTGCTGTACTTGCTTTAATTTCGCGCCCGTATGTGGGCCTGGGACCGGTACGGACCCCAGTTGAAGAAGATATGTTCCGGATATTTCCTTTGTTAGTTCGCTTTGGGTTTTGGGTTTTGTTTTCGCCATAGCTAGCGCTCCATGCGATTTCTTGTACCTTAACAACGAATATATGATATAAAAAAAAAAAAAAAAAAAGTGGGGAAATATAGTGACAACCGGGGGACATTTTAAATTTTTCCAGCCCTTTTTTTTGATATTTTTTCTTCACCAGATGACCATTCACCAGGTATCACTCGCCTTCACCCTCAGTGTTAGGTATAGAAATATCGTATACGGCAGCCCTTAGTCGAAGTAATGGTAGCAGACAGACAAAATATTATCCAGAAAAGGAATAATTAATAGAAAGGGGGTGAGCAACTAGAAGAAAAATACTCCCGCCATTTACAAACACAATCAGATCGTGCTTGTCCAGTCCTGCCACACACACAGACTTGCAATAACTACTAATCCTAGAGAATTCTCAGTGGGAAGGGGGAGGTTGAGAAGGAGAGTTGACAATAATAGGCCATGCTATATATTTCCAAACCTATCCAAGTGATTGATCTACCAATATATTCTCTCCCTAGCTTCCACATAAACATTCCTTATATCATAAATCCCATAATAATCATTCTCCCCTACGATTCCCTTCAACGCTATCCTACTAGTGAAACTTTAGATCAAGTTTTGTTTATGTATAGAGAACGGGCACTTTAGCAGCATGTAGAATAAACCATGCGCAAAGTGGGGAGGAAGAAGAAAAAAACAGCCTCCCAGAACACGGAGAACAGAGTGGAAGCAAAGGCATGGCTTAGTAGGACGAAAAACACATTTACCTCCATTCCACACAGACGGAGGTCTCGCCGTCAGTTGGGCCCTACTAGCGCATCGCCGACAGCACCCAACTCCCTCTCTCCCACGTACAGACTCACAGCATCTGGTAACATGATGAGAGGCCGACAGATTCACAGGGCCCCACCTGCAGCAATCTCAACAGGAACCGCATCACCTCTAGCCCCACATGTTCACGAAAACATTTCAAGCATTAGTCAAACTCAGTGCAATTAGATCCACACCCCTCTCTCTCTAGCCTAAAATACACAAAACTCTACCCACACTATTGTTCTAATAGAAAAAACAAAGGAGAGGGAAATGACCGAGATCAAAGGAGGTATATGTAAATGTTAAAAGAGGTATTAGTGGCCGTGGTGAGGTGCGTTATTCCACTCGGATTTGCTAGCTAAATTTTAAATTTTGGGTGAGGCGAGTCCATGACATACAATGTCCGACTCACATTCCGTAACGATAATGCAATTCAGAGAACAGAGGGCCTTCTTTGTTGGCGATGGGGTATGTTAGTGTGATGCTTTAAATGAATAACTCCTCTTGCTTGATGTAGGATGTATTGGCTTACCAGATCTAATCGCCCCCGCCTCTGGCTCCAAATAGAGCCTGGGAGGTTGGTGACCCGAGGAGGAAGAAGAAGGTTGTTGGCGAGCTTGAACTTGAGATGCAGACCCACGAGCCAACCCACCCCCGGCGCGGCCGGTCACCACAGTTTCGACATCTGCTTCGAGAGACCGGATACTCTGGCCCATGGCTCTCTTTACTGCTTTCCCAACTCTACTGCACGCCTGGGTAGTTGCTGGGCGCTTGCGGGTAGTGGCCTTGATGGGTTCTTTCTCAGAAAATATTGTTAGCAATAGTATTTATTAGAGCGTATGTTGAAGGTACTGTGTTTGCCGATAACCTTACCTTCAAGCAAACTATTGTTTCCCCTCTTCTCCTGGTTCTGTGGCCCCGTACCAGCCCTCCCGACAGCCAAGACTCTCGTAGCGATCCTGAAAGCCACGGCTGCAGACATCCTCTCGATGATAGGCTCCCTGGTAGCCCTGGGTGCTTCCTCTCTCTGAACGGACTGCATGGCAACATTCCTGGCTACGGTGTTTGAGGGTGTTTTGGACGCTCGTGACTTTTTTTCTCCGGCACACTTTTGTTTGGATCTTTTAAGTCTCGTTCCACCTGTGTTTGGTTTGGAGCTCCCACTACCTCCCTCTCCGGGATCGTGTCCAAGTCCAGAGGCATCGCTGGGCATACCATGTTCCGCTGTCTTCTGGACAGCGATCTTCTCCACGGTGGACTTTCTCCCTGCGGTAGTAGTGGCCCTATGGGCTTCATTCCTAGTGGAGGCACGGGTAGAGCGTCTCACTAGAGTAGAAAGTCAGCCTTATTCCATTAAATATCTAGTTGCAAACATATCATACCGGCAGGGGGCTTCTCCCCATGTCCCGAAACTTCATTCCCCTTCCCCGCAGAAGATTCACTCTCGGCAGGACCGTCATGCCCTCCTGTGCTCTTGTGGTAATGATTTACTAGTAATGCTATATCAGCCTTGACTCCATACAGTAAGCTCAAACAGTTACTTACCAACAAAGATTACAACTTGAAAATTGCTCTCCGGTGGGGCCCCATGAGGGTTCTCCCCATCGACAACCTGGTTTCCTCCCTTCTTGTCGCTTCTCCCGCCTTGCTGAACAGGTGTCTCCCCGAGAGTCTTCTTGGAAGTCTTCTTCGCCGACGCCTTTGAAACAGCGGATGCTCCGGCTACTCGTTTCCGAGCCAAAGGCTTGCTTGCAGTTTCTTTCTTTTTCGGCTTTCCTTTAGGTTTTTCCTGCTTCACAGTATGCTCCACAGCAGCCTGGATAGGCTTGCGAGGACGAAGAACCGGTGCCATTTTTTACCCCTTTTGTTCCACCACTGGTATTGTGATGGGTGTCGTGGGGTTGGTGGGGGAGAGAGGGAGAGGAAGAAAGAGGAGGCATTTATAGCTACGGCAGTTGTGGCGGGCATTTGTGGTGTGCCAAGAAACGTGCGTGAGGGCAAATAGGGCACACATCCTCGAAGCAGATTGTTGAGGGTGGAAAGAGAAGGGTTTGCCGGCGACCTAACCAAAAATGAAGAGGGGATTAGAGGAGCAGAAAAAGGCAAGGAGTGAAGGGAAAGAGCTCACGGGTATGGCTAAATGCTATAATAATATTATTATTATTGTGTATTCTCTGAGAGTATTTTGAGTCCAGATCATCAAGCATCACTCGGAATGTTCCAGCCTTGAGCGTTGAAATACGCTCTGATTCACTGAGAGGAACGGTAAGTTTTCGCGCATCTTCAACTCAGAAAATCATTCTTGTTTACAATTAGCCAGAAGAACACACCCAATGACCGAACATATATAGAGAGCATCAGTGACTTCATCCTTCATGAGAAGAAACTTGTTTCCCTTCTTCAGCCCATAACCCATCATGAGCTCCACACAGATATAGGCCTCCACACTCGAAGAGTAGAAAGGTGCCTGATGTATGCGAAATAGACGCCGAATAATCAAGACCCAACCAAGGTGTCTCACCACCTAGAAAGATGCAACCCAATATAAACGAATGATATAGCAAAGTAACACATGTGACGATGCGATTATTTGTGCACAATGGAAGACGAGGACAATGTTTTCAACATTGAGCACTGGATTAGATTACCAACGTTAATTTAAGAAATTTGCAAGAGAAGGTAGATAACTTGTAGAAACTATCGTCAGAGAACAGGTCAGAAGAGACAAAGCCTCAGCCTTGATATAAGAAAGCTAATACAGGGACAAATGAGAAATCCAACAGCTACGAAACGCCCTTGCACGAAGACATCTTACCCCCAATGCCTCCCAGAGCGTATCCAATGTTGAGCTAGATTATGCAAGAATACTCGATAGTAGCAAGACCCTCCCTCCATGCTGTAAGAAGGACATAGCAGGTAACACAAACAAACAAGAGTCCCCATTTTGTCCCCCCCCCCCCCACGTGCCCACAAAGCCACAAAAAAACATTCACTAAATCAATAGCCAAGCTAGGTGTAATTAGATCCCCGCCCCTCTCTGAAATATCCCCAACACTACCCCACACATCGTTTCGCAAAGAAATATGTAAAAAATCAAACACAAGCCCCGGCCCTTGAAAAAAAAACTTCAACCACGCCATTCCCTATGCTTGACAGGGACAATCGTGACACCCAGTGCCCAATCGGGGTTTACTTTTAGAGGTGTTCAGGCAGTCCCTTCTTCCACAACTTTTGAAGCCCAGCAACAGATTTGCCTCCATAGTTCAGGCGGCGCTTGCCGATGACCGGCTCACTTTGGACAACAGAGAGACTTTGGCTGTTGGAGGCGGCCGCTATAATGGCGGTGCGCTGTTCGGCTGTGTTTTCTGGGTTAGGATCTGAATAGTTGAGAGGTAGGAAGGGATTGGCGACATGACGTACAAGTTCCACCTCTAACAATACAGCCTTTGTTGGCATCACCAAAGAATTGGCCCACTGTGAAAGTGTTAGCGTATGTTAGCGGGACAATTTAACTTGATATAAGTTGGGTTGCATGACTTACTAGACTCGTCAGCCTCGTCAACGCTGTCGTCTACTCTTCCAAGAGACAAAGATTCAATGCCAGATTTGATGGCCCCAACACTCTTGGTGGAGGCTTTTTTGGCTACCTTCTTGAATCTGCTATCCTCTTGTCTGGACGCTTTGCGCTTCGTAGCAGTGGTGATCGGTGGCTCTGTATATATGTCGTTAGCTAATGACTTCCCCTAAGTTGACGTGCCATTGAAGGCCCAACCTTTGACCAAATCGCTATTGCTCCCCTCCTGCTCAGACTTACCCTCAAATTCTACGGGGGCTTTCCTGCCACGTGAGGACTTAGTAGCTTCCTTGACAGTCGCTTTCGTAGTGGCCTTCCTGTCAGAAGTGGTCTTCCTAGCAGTCTTACTAGCAGTGCCCCTCCCAGCGGACCCGCCAGTAACCTTTCTAGCGGATCTTTTTGCAGGAGTTTTGGAATTTTCCAGGCAGTTCTCGTCGTTCTCATCGTTCTCCCCGTCCGGATAGTATCCAGCCTCAAAGTCATCAAGGAGGTTGGAACCCTCCCCCGCAGTGTTTCCTGCCTTGGCCTTGCCCTTTCTTCCAGGCGCGCTCTTGACCTCCTCCTTTTTGGGAGATTTAGCCGAAGCAGACTTGCCGGCGTGCACTTTGCGAGCAAGCCCTCCGCTACCTGTAGTAGTCTTTCTGCCGGAGGATGTTTTGGAAGAAGTTCCCTTGTCTGAGACTCTCTTGCCAGAGGAGCGTTTCACTAGAATTCGAAGTCAGACCCTACCCCACCAGCTCTCTAAATGCAAGCATATCATACCAACGAGGCTTTTTTCCTTATACTCTGAAACATCAGTCTCTCCTTCGGCGGAAATTCCACCATCATCACCAGAGTCACTGTCGGGATCCTCTAGATCCTCTAGAGAGTAATACAATGTCAGCCTTAATCCTATTCTCTTTCATTACTTCGATACAACACTGAGAAATCGTAACTTACCATCAACGGTTACATCTTTAATATCAGTCACGATCACGGTCTCGCCGGAGCTTTCCTCCTCCACTACCTTAGTCTTCTTCCCCCTCTTCTTCCCCCTCTTCTTCGGGGCCACTTTTGCTTTCCCTCCACCCTTGGTTGGTTTCTTTGGGCAGGAGCTCATGGGAGCTTTTCTCGCCGTAGGCGGCCTTGACTTGAAGTCTTCTTGTTGTGCAGTAGGCCGGGCCACTGGAGTAGAGGGCTCGGGAAGGTGAAAAGAAGGTGGCATTTGGTTCCTGTTTAAGTTTGAGCTTGAGTTTGAGGACAGATATGTGGATGGATGGATGGATGGATGGATGAGAGAAGGGGAGGGAGAGAGAGAAGTAGAGAGAGGAGGCTATTTAAGGTAGTGGTGGAGATCTTGAGTGCGCCAAGGAACTGAGGGGAGCAGGTAGGGCACGTATCGTCGTGGCTGGATTTGGGCATGAATATTATCATAGCAGTCAAATAGGCCTATGCACATACCAATACCAAGAAAATAGTATGGAGGAGGGAGAAATAGAATGTTGACGGGTTTGACCTAACGCCGGGTAGCGAACACCCTTTCGTAGTGTGGGGAAATATGACTCATATAATATCACTCGTGCTGATCTCGCTGCTGCACAGCCCTGGACTGTTTTCCAGTGCAGACCGTCATCAATTCATTGGGGCACAAGCTACACTACACCACAAATAACGCTTTTCCAGGTATGATAATATTATGATAATAATAATTATCATACAGTCACTCCAGGAGCCCAACTAATATGAGGCTCAAAATTTCCGTTTAAAAAAATGGCCAACCTAGTTAAGAGAATGAAAGACAACTTGGCGCTTTTTCTTCCAACCATGGCATCCCAGAAGCAGTATCACGGAAAACCCCTACTTGTTCAATCGCCAAATTCTAAAAATTCAGACATTAAAGAAAGAATTGGAGTGAATAACCAAAAGCCTTATTAGTGATTTGACACCTCTTCACACCAAAAATGGTAATTTTGAAGGGCTTTTAACCAGGCTCCCATAACGAAACCACGCAGAAAACTCAAAAAAAAACCACCCGAGTGGTTATACAGGCATGTAAAGATCATCGCCGATGGCTAAGAGTATCCTAGCACTCTCAACCATGCTATAACCTGTCAAAGATTAGAAAACTGCTGTGAGCAGTTGCCAGGGCAACTGTCTTAGCAAACCAGCGACAGTGATGAATTCTGAATGATGGTCACGGTAGAATCTTGCAGGCTTGTGGGGTCATCAGTCAGGAATTTGTACTCTCCAAATTAATCGAGACATTACGCAGATAAAACGACTTTAAATTACAAATTTGGGAAAAAAGGTATCCGATTTTCAAACAAACAGCTGAAATGCGAGATTTTTGATGTGAAAGGGAACAATCACCAAAATTCAGTTAGTCCCTTTACATACATACAACATTATGCTCACGACCCCCGCGCCGGATCTAGGCATAATGTATCACTCGGCAAAATTCATATAGCAATCCAACGAGTGATGAGTCTTGATTCAATGCTTATAAGCAAACAGAAATAGGTGGAATTGAGAATAACACATATCGAATTGAATGAAACCATCTAAGGCTATACAGTACACCGGTCCACCGAAACAGACCTTCCGTTTTTCCACTGGTTACACGATTTTCCCCGCTCACTCAGTCATGCTCGTGTCCACATTGTCTCAGTACCACCACCGACTCCATCATACAAACGCCAACCGCCGATCCATTTCTATGAAGGAGAGCAAGCCAAAGAAGGCAAGAAAATAGGAAAGAAAAGCACGTTGGAATTTGTGGAAGAGGGAAAAAACAACACATCATTACAGGCAAGACTAACCCCTCTCCATAATCCTCTGAAGAGCTTGCAGGTTCCTCTTCAACAAAATCAGCGCTCCGGCAGTGACGCTACCGACTCCCTCCCTCGCCGCCTCCTCCGCCTTCCCTCCAGTGCCGGGCTCCTCGCATTCAGAGCGCTTAACGACTTCTCTGGTTGAACCGATTACCTCCTCAAGGAGATTCAGTCCGCCGTTCTGGTGGGGGAGGTACAGCCATTTGATCTCTTCTTCAAAGCCGGACATAGGTGTTTCCAGAGCATACTTCACGAAGCCTCGGGAGAGGATGTAGGCTTTCTCGGAATATAGGGCTGAGGCGAGGGATACTTCGTCGGCTCCTGCGAAGACTCCGAAGCCGGCTTCGTCTGGTGTTCGTCGCTAGGTTAGCTCTGGTCCGAAACACGGGAAGGCAAGGCCAAAAGGGAAAAGGGGAAAGGGAATAAGAAAAAAGAATGCTATGATCAGAACTATTTATAAGGTAGCGTGGTTTTTTCCTCATCGAGGCCATCACCCACTCCAAGAGTGTATGACTGCCGCTCGAGCCAAATGCACTCAGGTCATCATGGTAGCATTGTGGGATAGAAAAGAAAGAAGAGGGGAAAAAAGGCAACTTACTGTAATAGGGCTCCCGAACAAGTACCAATCCCATCAAACTTACAAGCACCTGCAAAACGGTACTACCCCCAGCCGACCACGCCTCATTCTTTTGCTCTGCATGCCATGTTCCCAAAAGACTCAAACAAACCTTTCCATCCTCGTATAGATTCGGATTAACCCTTCCAATACCCCCAGTCCAACTATGAAAATGCACGATAGGCGGAGATTGCGGAAAAGTATCAGAAAAGTAGAAATCGAAAAAGAATGGCGCCAGTTCGTACGGGGTATTCATAGGACCAATTATAAGCACACGCAAAAGGTCAAGGCGCGACTCCCACCCCCGAACCATGATCCCATCCGGGAGGGATGTCGAGAGAATCCTATGCTCCTTGTGCACGCGCCGGAGAAACGTCGGCTCGGGGCGCGTTGCATAGCCCTTTACGAATGTATGATCGGAGGGAACCGGGGTATCCAAAATAGCAAATCGGGCAGGTTGTTTGGAAGTCTCTGGTATCGAGAATGCCTCCGGTGCTGGGATATTATTGGGTAGGGGTGGGGCGTGCTGAGGACAGGTCTGCGCGGTCACATCTTTTGCAGCCTCAGATTCCCCGCCTGTCTCTAGTTTGTCCGTCTCCATCCCATGCTCCATTGTAGTAACCTGGACGCCATCCTCTGCGGGGGCAACAGAAATATCCATATCCACAACAGAGGAATTGCTATCAACTTCCATATCATCATCCGTAAGCCAGTCTTCTTCTCCCCCATTATCAAGTCGCTCGCCGCCTTCGTAGTAAACATTCTCCACGATAGGAGTCTGACGACCAACCCCAAAAGCAAACCGGGAGTTAGCAACAGCGCTCCAGTCACTACCTGAATCCGACACTTCTTCAAAACTTAGGTCATCATCGAAATCAGCCGCCTCCTCTTCCAAGATATCATCAAAATCCATATCGTCATTGAACACAATAAAAATCCGGTCAATCGAAACCTTGATGTCCCTAGGTACATCCAATGCTCCAAGCCGCACAGTAACCAATCCATCTGCCCCCAGATCAACAACCTCGCCAAGCCAATCGACCGGCTGTGCTAGATAAGCTTCCTCGTAAGGTGTCCTGGGTCGAGATGAATTTTGTGGCATTGGCGAGCGTTGTGGATATTGAATGGCGCTATTAAACGGTATTTGGTTCAACTGACGACCAACTCCCTGCAATTGAGGGTCGCTACTAGCGCCCAATGCTGCGCTCAAGTTCATCAGTAGGTTATTGTCCAACGCGTCGACTAGTATATTGGCATTCAGCGTATCCGTTCCCTCTAGTCTTGTCCAGTCAATATCTTCCCGTCGCAGAGGGTGTATTTGGCCATGCGCATTTCGGCCTGCACCACCTCCAACAGAGGCCACAGCAATCCCGGAGCCAGAACTCGCGCTATATTCCGGCGAAATTAATACAAAATCGCCTCTTCTCACAGAAAATGCTTCAAGGTCCGTTACTTCATAAACACTGACATCCTCCGTTTCGTCTCCTAGCTCCCCGGTCTTGAACCCTGGCATTACGCAATCGCCGATGAACTCAGCAACGGGGTTCCTGAACCACTTGACGTTCGCCACTCGCTCCCGAGAGTTTACACTTTGCACTACCCCGACCCTGCTCTTTTGGGCGTCGGGAGGGGGTGAGACAACTTCCTGGCTAGGACAGCCTAAAGATTTGGGCGAACCGTCATGGTCATGTTTTAACACAACAATTTCTCCGGGCCAAACTTCTTGCTCGTCAACATTAAGATAGGGTGTCAAATCCCTAGCATTGTCAATCGTCTCCGTCATGTCTTGCCAACGCACCCTAACGCGCGTTAATGTGGAAGTTATCCCAAAGGTATTAATATCAAATCCCATCGCATCACTTCTCGGGATATTTTTTATTCCAGGGTACTTTGTGACAGCGTCAGGCAAGTCCTTAAATCGGGCTCTGTCCCCGACTTGGAGAATCCCACCACCGGTGGCCCCACTAACGGTATGCGGTGTTCCGTCCAAGCCGACAAATCCGCCCGTTGATTTACAAAACTTCCTGAGCTTGGATAACCCCTCTTCAAGCTCCAGCCATGTACTTGGTCGCTCCACTGGTATGAAGCGACCAGTAACCATTGAGTTCTGACGGAGCCAACGCACACCAAGCTTTGTTGTCTTTACGGCAACGATCACTCCAGTAGGACAGACACTCGGACTATAAGCTCCATACAGCCATTTACCCCTCCGAAGATTTGCTTTTGAAGTAGCCACAGTGAAGCCGGGCGAGAGAAGAGCTGGCGCTGGTACCGTTCCTGTGCGTCGAGAGAGCCCTGACGGTCGACGCTGGCCAGGTGGATCAGTCGCATCCGTACTATCCCCACGAGTCAACGACGATATACTCCGCTGGACGGCAACTTCTTCTTCCTGATTCAAAATGGGAATTTCCAATTCAGCGGAATCCTCAGGTACCACCACACTTCCATTCTCCAAACGAATTGCAACCTCATCAACCACCTCCTCAACAACACCAATCCAGCAACCCCTATAAACTACGAGATCACCATCGTTCCACTCATGCGCGAGACAAAGCTCAGCTTCAGGAATACCAGTAATAACAGAAGTCGGCTCGGAAGGAACCTGGAAGGAATGTTGCACGCCAACTTCGGTGGAAACCGAAATCACAGTCCCTGACATGGGAGACTTGAGATTTCGTTTTACGACATCTCCGAATGTAAGCGCCCGGTCGAGAACCTTCACCTCGGACTCGTGCACAAGTCTACACCTCTGGGATGGCGTCGATGGCTCAAAGACGGCAAAGTGGCGGGGAGGCTAAACATCAAACAGAGGTTTGAGTTAGCGTGGCAAACCTGAATGGGGTAAAAGACAAACCTGGCCAGTTTCCAGAAAACTGTCCATGTCGTTCTCTGTAGCAATACTGCCAGGAACAAAATCCGGCTCATCATACCACTCATCGTCGGGCTCATGCCATGTTTTCTAGGGGGTGTATCAGTACAGCCAGCTCTACCAGATGGCCAGATCACTACGGAGAAGCGATGGGAGTAGAAGGGACGTACGGAAATAACACCCACGAGCTCCGGAAATTGCTTCAGATAACATGTGTCCTCCAGAAACAACTAGGGAAGAGCTGTTAGTCGAGGGTTCCAACCAGTGTGTCACGACCAGAGGGAGCATACCGTATCCCAAGTCCCCTCCGGAGGTCTCGGCTTTGGCGCTTCCATGTCGGAAATTATTTCTTGCGTTCCCGACGGATGTCGTCAGAGAAAGCGCTGCTTACTAGCAGCGGAGGAAGGTAGAACCGCAACGAGGCGAAAAACGGCAGACCCACAAAATATTTAAAAGAAGGATAAAGACAATTGAAAGGTAAAGAACCGTTGAGAGAGTTGGCGTTTTCCCGTCCGAAGGCCGAGTCAAGAAAAAGCCCAGCTATATACACCAGTGTGGATCACCAGAAAGTGGGTGTTAGGCGATGAAAGGTGGCTGCACGCGTATGAGGAGTTGGTGGGTTTGAGCGAGAAGAAGGAGCAAAGCAGTGGAGAAAAGAACCACTCGCTCCTTCTTGTATTCCACGCATGTATCGGTGACTCAGCCAGGGGAAAGGCCTTAGAAGGGCACTCACTCTCTATGATACATGTTTGTCATGGTATTTAGCATAGGGTCCCCGAATAGATCCAAAATACTCGGTCGTTTCCACAGTACTCCGTTCACCCTCTGAAAACTCGTCTCCGATTTCATCATCGACCACCCAAGTGTCACACAAGAATCCCAACAAGCCGGGTAACCAAACCACAAGCCCTCGAGAACGAAATCCTCGCGTGCACCTGCAATCTTTTCCTCGGAGCCCGCAAGAAGGTTTCGTTTCCCAGCCTTCAGGCGAAAGAAACGCCTTTCTCCGCTCACACACTACTGCTACACTACTGCTACCACCCCCCCCTACCGTACCCTCTCTACAACCAAACAAATCGCTTCCCACGGATAGCTCTCACAAGCATGTCGGAACCTATACCAGAATCAATCCCAACCTCTTTCGACCGGCGCTCCCGCCGTCCTGCAAAGCGTAGAGCTCTCTCCCCCGTGTCAGCCCAAGCAGCAACCCTCACAGCCCTTTTTGCAAAACCCGATCGTGAGATACACGTCCCGAAGCCTGGCGCTCCAAAAGGTCTCCCTCCTCCACCCGAAATCGTCGCCAATGTTCAAGGTTCCTCAGCTGGGGCTGGATCCGGTGAATTCCACGTTTACAAGGCTGCTCGGAGACGCGAGTACGAACGAATCAGATTGATGGAAGAAGAAGTTAAGCGGGAGGCAGAGGAGAAGGCATTCAGGGAAAAGGCTGAGGAAATGAAAAAGAGGGATGCTGCGAAAACCGAAAAGAACCGAAGGAGAAGGAGAAAACAGAAGGAAGGAAAGGCGGCAGCTACGGCCACCTCAAAGGATACCGAGATGATTGAGGTCGAGAAGAAGAAGGGACATGACTTGGGAACTACGGGTGGAACTCACGAGACTGTCAGCATTGCGGAGGAGAATGGACCAGTAGTCGAGGGGGGTGGATTGATTATTCACGATGAGAATGATTAGGCCTGCCAAGCCTTCGAATCCCGCTCCTGCACCATCACTCCCGAGGCGTTAGACCTTCTGTTTTCTCTCCTGCCTGTATCACTGGTGTCCCATTCCCACCCCTTCTAATCCTCTTTCCATCTTATATTTCCTTCCCTTTCCTCTTCTCCACTACAACTAGGCATTTCGTTTGTTTGGGATTTCTTTTTTTCTCTTAGGGGAACGGCCCTTCTAAGAGATTGTCGTTAATGGGGAGTCTTGTTTGACTTTTTTTTCCCTCACAGAATGTACCATAATTGACAATGGCCCCACTCCACGCAGGTTGGGGATATCCTATCGTAATAGCTAAGCAGCCTGCCCTGCGGCTTGTGATACCGGTACTTGGCCAACTCAGCTGCTGAAGGTGATTCAAGAAGCTCTCACAAATCCTTCCCCCAAGAGTTTCAACAATCCGATTGTTTTCGCGCCTGCAGGTACCAACCACAGCCCAACACCAGCTAAACACACAGCCCATCCAGTGGTTTCGTCTACCGTATCCTCTTTCGCGCTCAAATACCGGCAACCCTAACTTTCAGCCGACGCCGGCGCCCTAGACCATCTATCAAGGGGTCGGTTTGAGAAAATAGAGTCTACTATAGTATGATAGCAATCCGGAGCCTGGGCAATAGTTGGAATCGAGAGGTATCTACGGTACAGCACAAAACAGTATTCCCAATTGCCTGACGTTTGTAAAACGACTGCTATTAATAGCATACCACCAAAAACCTGAGGCTCTGGTCCATTTTTTGCCCATATGCAATAGCAGTTGTTCTTACAAACGTCATGCAATTAGGAGTATGGTACAATACAGATGCGCCTCTGGCAGCCCAATGAACTGCAGTATCATAATAGATCTTTCGTTATGGCTTACCTTACCGGCACAACGTCATATGATAAACCCCCGGAGATGCGGGACAAACCACCTCGGTAGCGGCACCACCATGCCACCTGAGCACCACCTGCCACCATATACGATACCTATTTTTACTTGCAACGGTGTGCCAACCCCTCAAACACAGCTTCGCTCTTGCCAGTCCCTCTCCAAGCCTCAAGTCCCGTGAGACCTCAAATAATAGAACCTCGCGTTAAAGGGTCCAAAACTCCCTCACCCAGATACGGATAGGGAGGCGAAAACACCGCGAAATTCGACCCCTCAGCCGCGGATCGAGACAAGGAGAAAAAGCGCCAGACTTAGCGGCGAAGGCAACTCCAGCACCCCAGCGCGAGATTCAATCATTGGAATACCCACGGAATCTCGTTTCCCGAGCGTCGTAGCGAAACTACCCGACTAACCGCCGGTTAAACGGGTTATATTACACAGCCAGATTTGCTCGGGAAACTTATAAGGGGACGATTCCCCTAGAGGGTCTCTCCTCTTTCACGTTTTCTATGCCAAACAGAAATTCCAGCGAGATCCCCCCTCATGAGCCGCTGCCAAAGATCCCGAAAGGCAGCGAATCTTGTGTAATCACAGATAACCAGTTGTATTCAAGTGCGATAACCCTTTTCGCCATGATACGTGTGGTCGCTCAAAATCCTATTATGGGGCGTTCACGAGTGATAACCTTTGACGCGGAACTACATGTCATCATTCTAGAATCCTAATGGGCCCCGACAAATTCACCGAATTTATCTCACTCAGTCTTTGCGGCTACCTATGCAGTATGGGTGCTTCCACGCCAGGTATCACAGTTTTTGCTGAGGGGGATGTGAGCAGTGATTGTCTACTCGTCTCAAGAAGGGGGCACAATTGTGCCCGTAAGTAGGCATTTGAAAAACACACGCCCAATCGCCATCCGCCTGTATCCGCGAGCGGAAAACAAAGTCATACTCGTACCCGGCAAGATGTGTCTGGTGACAAAGGGTCTGAAGTCTGTATGGGGCTCGGATAAGCACCGGCATTTGGCCAGTTATATCGTGCGAATTCCCGTTTTCGTACATCCTGCCCTGCTACCAACGCTATTTTCTAGTGATCAATAAAGTCTCTTCCAGTATCGCGAGATTCTCGAGTCGAGAATAGCCTCTGTGTTTGTAGCCTGATTTGGTCGAGGTTTGTTTGTGATGCCTATTTTCTGTGCGGGTACTCGTAGTGCGAGAGTCTCGTCATGGTGGGATAGACGGTATCATACAAGAGCTCTTTCCAGATTCCCATTTGGGTCGCTTAAAGTAAATTTTTGATTCCAGCAATGTCAAGGTGCTTCCCCGCTTAAGCAATGTTGATTGTCAGATTGCGAATTTCCCCGGTGGAAATTGCAGTCATACCGGATCACTCGATTTTTGATGGTTCCCCTTCCGTGTCAAGGGTTAAAAAAATAATTGAAAGACGGATCCAGCTATCCATATGCATTTGTGAAAAGAGTTGTGCTGAATCGAAAATTTATGCACCAATCCGGCCAGTGAGCAGACTGGCTTGCCTAAGATGGGAACACTCGCTCCCCCGGGCGTGACTGACTAGTTGAGTATGAAACCATAACTCACTTTCATTAGCGCCAGTTCCCTGGGGGGATAGTCTTTGAAATGGATGAGGGGCTACCGCCTTTGCCCGGATGCAGTCTGCGGCGTGCGCTGGTTCCTCGCAATCGCTATCAAATACCGGTGCCTGGTTCGTGCTGTTTCGGGGGAGGGGTTCTGATAGAGCCCGGGTGCTTGGGTGCCGCGAGGTGACTTTAATAGTTGGACCATTTCTACGTGGCCGAAGATTCCATGCCGGTGCTCAAGGAAAGGGTGGGAAGGACACCATAGAGCGAGTTCGCCTCTCGAGAGCCATAGGGAAAAGCACCAGGACTTACTAGAGGGAACGACTCTAACGACATACCGGTAGCTCTTGGTCTACCGTGGGTATTCGAGTTTCTGCGGCATCCAAAGTGGCTTCTCTAGTCCATTGCCCTCTGTAGGACTATTTGGAGTGCTCGGGTACTGTACGAGTACAGTATTTGCTCGTGTAACATAGTATGGGGGACAACGGGCAAGGGGGGCGGCGGCTTGTTCAATATCTAGTGGCAAACATGAAGTATGATACATGAGATTCGGTGGGGCTGTTTGCTGCACTCGAGCATCATACCCCTCCGGTTCGCTGTTCCTATCCAAAATTAATCTACTACCGGTATCATATTATTATCTCGGTCTAGTCTCCGATCTCCTTACTCAGAGACAAATCCTACTGCGAAGGAATAGCGTTTCACTTACACGGAATAACCTGAGGCCTGTGAGCTTGTTAGATCTCATTAACTACTTGTCGTTTTCGCTCTTCTGTCGATTCGCTAAGCTTATCGTGGGCTGATAGGCTGGCGGTCTGAGAGCGGGCTGAATGAGCAAGTACTCGAGTACCGGTAGCAGAGTCTTCAATTTGGGGCTAAGAGATAGGGTTGGCGGGAAATATTACCACCTTTTTCTATCGATACTTGTGCGCAAATAAAGTTATGGTGCAGAATAACGAAAAAAACAACAAAAAAACCGACCAAAACTTGGGTCCCGTTGAACTGCGACTTAGTTTGAGCACGAGAAGACAGCAAATTGGCATTTCACGATACCTTTTGCCCCCAAGGAATTTGATGTTGGAAGTTGTGAGTGATGGCGGGCAGAGATCGCAGAGGTTCGATTCGCCTAGACATGTCTCTTCTCTTAGCCGATTGTTTCGTATTCCCCACATTGTAGCACAGGGCTAACTGCATTTGTAGTAATAAATTTATTATCCCGTGTTGACAGGACCATCGTCTCGGAACGACCCCCTCTTGGCGTGGATATTAGCATCTAGCGCCTTGGTACACTCTGCGGCCAAACTAAATGGCTTCCAGGAGATCGCACTGATCCTCACTTGCGACCGCACATTGTTTGGAGTCTTGTCAAAAGTGTGAGTCTACCACAGGAGCTTCTTGTGGGATTCGGGTTAACAGATCCAGCAGGCTGCCTGTGTTGCATTTTCTTCATCTGCCAGTGGTCACCGATATTTGGGGGGGTATCATGCTTGTGCGGTAGCGTAAAAACTTGGACAATCGAACCAAGTGCTGCTGGGAGAGCCCCAACGCTCGGGCCATGCTATGAAACGTTGGGGGCTACTTCTCCTAATCAGGTTTGGCGTTTCTCTATGTCGCCTCAAGCGGATGAGTATGATAGCTCTCCTTTTCTTTGACCCCTTTTCCAAGGTAGGGAATTATCAACTGACTACGCCAGCTTCTCATTCGATTATTTGAGTTCTTACCGTACTGATCAAGCGAAACTACGACTCGAACCTAGGTGTTATATAGGTACTGGTACTTCATTTCAACTGTTGCGACGGGAAACCAGCCATTGACACGGTTTAGCTAAAATATCCTATATGGGCTCAGGATAGCGACTTTGTGAGATTGTTTGGCCAAGAGTGAGCTGTGATTCTGCTCCCCCTTCGGAATTCCATGCGATGGTCATAGCAATGTTATCGTGGCAATTTACTGTTGCTGGGATGCTGAAACGGGGGTTCAGCAATCACTGGTATCTCGTATCGAATTCCCGATAGCCCCTGTGAACTGAATGAATTTCTGGTCTTGGGGGTTCTCCAAGGTTGACCTCGGGGAGCCTGGGTTCGGTCACCACCGATGGATGGGAACGTGGCAGATTTTTGGTTGGATGATGGTGTCTTTCATGCAATCGAATTCTCCTTTACAGGTACTGTATCTTCGAGAACACTGGAAATCAGAGGAATATTGGGGGCACACGTACAATGGTTTAGGCATTGGAATGGCATATTATTACTTCACGGGAGCTCACATTATATGAGACGGGCTCTAACGCTCTCTCTTTGTAGTGCGCAAATAATACAAGTACGTTGGCCATTTATTTCCCCGAAATTCTACCGCACAGCTAATTTGAGGTGTTCCAGCTGTACAAGAGAGAGCTCTTGCTATGTGCTTTCCTGGGATATGTGGCTCGGCCCCCGTTAGATTAGTCCGACGGTCCTGCCGCTTGTCGCACAACTGCACTATCACGGCTTGAAATTTTGGAGCACTTGTGTTGGCCCGGCTTTGGTTTGTTTTCTCAGGTTTATAACATGAAGATGCCTCCCACGGTCTTCAGCTCCTCACCGCACTGCATCTCGACGTTCTCTAGAATCTGCTCTCTTCTCCCGCCTGAGGCTCCTTTCTTTTAGCTTTTATCTTCAACTCACTCTTTTTGTTGTAGATTTCAATTCACTCTTTTGGACTGGTATCCTTCGTTCTTGATATACCATACCACACAGGCATTCAGCTACAACGCAAAGCCTTTCTACCCTTTCGGTTATTATTATTAGCGAATCAGTCAGAATGGTTAAATCAGCCTACGTTTTCTCTGCCCTCGCTGCCCTTATTGGTGCTGCCAACGCCCACACCCAGGTTTATGGTATCTACATTAATGATGTCTTCCAGGGTGACGGCCGTTCAAACTATATCCGTTCCCCTCCTAGCAATTCTCCTGTGAAGGATGTTTCTTCCACCAACATCATCTGCAACGTTGCCAACACTGTCGCTCCTTCAAGCGTTACTGCTGCCGCTGGTGACAAGGTTACCTTTGAGTGGTATCACGATAAGTAAGAATTCCAATTTGCCGCCCTCGTTTGAAAACATGGCTCACAATTCCACAGTCGTGGAGATGACATCATCGATCTCTCCCACAAAGGGCCCATTACCGTCTATATTGCGCCAGCAGCTTCACAAGGTGCCGGCAACGTCTGGACCAAGATCGCAGAGTCCGGTCTTAGCGGAGGAAAGTGGGCGGTGGAGACCCTGGTCGCCAACGGCGGGAAGCACCATGTCACCCTCCCCTCAGCATTAGCTGCTGGAGACTACCTTCTGAGAGCCGAGATCATCGCCCTTCACGAGGCTGACACTGATTACACCGTCAACCCCGCTCGTGGAGCTCAATTCTACGCATCTTGCTCGCAGTTCAAAATCACCGGTTCCGGAACGGTCTCTCCTCCCGGCACTTTCGGCTTCGTTGGTGGTTACTCCCACGCTGACCCTGGAATCCTCTACAACTTGTATGCTGGTGCCACTAGTTATATTATTCCCGGACCCGCTGTGTGGGATGGAAAGACTGGTAGCTCTGCTCCTGTTCCCTCGTCCGTTGTTTCTTCCACCTCCCCTACTGCCACCTCTTCTCCCTCCGCGCCAAAGACCACATCTGTTTCAACGCCCACGCGGACTAGTTCTACCACCGTCCCAGCTGCTCCTTCGGCCACTAAGCCTGCAAGCGGCGCATCCGGCACAGTGCCCAAATACTACCAGTGCGGCGGAAAGCTGTATACTGGCGGAACCAACTGTGTCGCTGGTACAAAGTGCACATTCCAGAACGAGTACTACTCTCAATGCCTGTAAGCTTTTCTTGGCTGGAAAAGGATTTTTTTTCCCTTCTCTTTCTACTTCCGCGCTATTCCTTGTATTGTGGTGTGTTGTTTGTCTTGGTATGTCCAGGGGACGCCCGGTGGGAGGAGATTCTTATTGGTTAGTTGGAGCGTCAGGATTCAAACTATCTTGGGCTCAACCTGGTTTGGTATGACAGGTATATTATAGCGTGAGAGTGTCCGTGTCCATTCTTGTATTTTTATATTTTATATTTTTTTGTGAGTGTGTACTAGTATAGTACGGTATTTCAGCTGGCTGGCTGGAAAATTTGTGAAAAATGGTTAGAGCGAATGTTTGTAATTTGCCTATCTTATTCTTGTCACATGAAATTATTAATTATCGACTACATTCTAGAAGATCGCTGTTGGTCCGAAGCCTGGGGACATACTTCTCGTGTGATAATTGTGCAAACTCTGCTGAGCAGGAGTGCCTAACTGTATGGGGCGGTGACACCAGCTTTCTGAGGCTTCCGAGAAAGCCATGCAAGCCAGGGCTATCATGTGCATCGTGCATCTAGGCTATCAGTCCGCTCCCGCCACTCGCGTACGCCGGCGATTTCTCACTCGGCGGGCGAGAATCGCTCCGCAAGCTACACGTCATTAGCTTCCCTACAGCTATTCGCTAGACCGTAGATTTCTGACACGGTGCATTGGCAGACCAGTGATTATCTATATAAGGAATTAGGGTTGTAGGTAATCAGCTGCTGCAAAAAAATGCTAGCAAAAGGGGTGATACTCATCGAGTGTGTGGTGTTCACTCTTTCATTGTTAGGTGTCATGGGGGATCACTCGGCTGGGAGGATTCGTGGTTTGGGAAGGGGATGGAAATGGTGGGTAATTTTGGTGACTGATATTATAACGGAGTTTACTGGGGATTGTGGTTTTGGTACTTGCGGGGTTTGGATTGGATGGAAGGGGTGCGTACTGTATGATACGAATAACAGTGTTTTCCCCTTGCACTCTTAGGGAAGACTTCATCGCGAGAAGTAGGTTATTTGGGGGTGGAGGGGTGTGTCTGTAAACCATCACCCTGGCTTGGAGAGACGGGATAAATCTGCTCTATTTTTCGTGAAAGAAGGGCGCTGATTATATTCTCTATTCCTACTAGCTAACGTTAATACCTACTGTGGAAAATAAATCAAGAAATAAGTAAATAAATATACCTTGCTCTTTGTGTCTGTGGGTCACTACTGAATTGATCAACTTGTGTCACAACTTGTGCCTATTTATTTTCCTTATTATGATAATATCATACCTGTCGGCTTGATGTTCGGAACTTTTCATTCATAACTGTAATCACCAGCCTCTCCGGAAACACAATCCTCCCATTACCCGACAAGTATCAAGCTGGAAGATTCTTTTTATCTTTCATTTTTTTCCCCCCTATAGTTGTATTGACTTGTGCGCCGAATGTATTTGTTCGAAGCTGGATAAGGAAGGAGGAAAACTATCGGGCCCTGTTTCTCAAACGTAATAATTATGATCTACTACGGTGGCGCACTGCACCACTTTTTTTGCTACCGGAATTTTCCTTATCCGCCGTACCACATTTATCCCTAACCCATGGCCTAACTACCGTAATAACAGATTTATCGGGTAGGCACTTGTAGTTGTGAAATAGTAGGAAACGTTAATTAGTTACTCGAGTACAACGGAGTTAAGCCCCAACTACCCCTCCTTACGCCCGCCCAATCACTTGCGCAATCTCTTGTTCTCTCACTCGCCCGTCAACCAAAATGCATCGACTCGACTAATCGCTAGGAGAAGAAACACACAAGACCGAGCATTTACTAATCACGCAAGGGATCTCCACAAACGTCATACCCCGCCCCTCAAGCGTTATTTAAATCCTCCCAATGTGCCCCACCTCCCGTTGGAAAAAATCTTGCGACCGGTCCGAAAGATAATAGTTGCTATCGATAAAACGGAAGGGAATTTCATCCAATCGCGAGTATTATATCATACGAAAAACAAGTCTAAGAAAGGAAGAGAGAGAGAGAAAAAAGAATAACAACAACAACAATAATGGCACCGAAAGTTCTCTTCGTTCTCACCTCGCAAAAGGTTCTTGGCGACACTGGCAAGCCCTCGGGGTGGTTTTTGGTATATTTTCTTCTCTCTCCCCCTCTCTCTTCTATGCTATTTCAAAATAATAATAATAATCATGGACATTGAGTATTTTATTAATGGTTACGGAAAAAGCCCGAGTTTGCGCATCCATACCACATCCTCGCGCCTCTCGTTACCATCGACGTCGCTTCCCCGGCGGGCGGAGAAGCCCCGCTCGATCCGAACAGCGTGGAAATGTTCAAGACCGATGAGATCGCCGTCAAGTTCCTCAGCGAGAAGCAAGAGCTATGGAAGGACACTATCAAGCTCGAGGACGTGAACGCAGGGGAATACGACGGAATTTTCTTCGTTGGCGGTCATGGGCGTACGTTCTTCCCCTGCTCCAAACGATTTACGAATGGATGAATGAATGAGCGAGAGCGCTAACCACGCCTGGAAATAGCAATGTTCGACATCGCCCGTACCCCCACCGTGGTCTCCCTCATAAAGTCATTCGCCGATGCGAATAAGCTCGTAGCTGCAGTCTGCCATGGATCGGCTGCGCTTCTAGATGTTAAGCTTTCTGATGGGAAGCTTTTGGTTGACGGTGAGCCGGTGACCGGGTTTTCGAACACGGAAGAGGATAGCATGGGTCTTTCTAGTGCTATGCCGTTCATGCTGGAGACGGAGTTGGTGAAGAATGGTGCAAAGTTTGAGAAGGCGGATCAGCTGTGGGAAGCAAGGGTCTGTGTCGGTAGGGGAGGGAAACTGGTCACTGGGCAGAATCCAGCTAGTAGTTTTGGAGTCGCGGAGAAGATGAAAGCTGCCTTGGGAGTTTAGGGACTTGCTGTGCGGCAGCGTATGGAAGGGTGGGAGGATGACGTGTTCATGTTGTAAGCGTGGGGAATGAATGTACCTATTATATTTATTCCATGGTCTGCTAGCTAAAATGAAACGGGGGTGCTTATACATATCCTGCTCCTATTTCCTGCTCCTGTTTCCTGCTCACATTTCCCATCATCTATCTACTGGCCCTTGATCATACACCAATAGCAGCACTTACGGTGGACGGCAAATTCAACTGCTACGGCCCACCAAGGATCCTGCTGCTCTCCTCCGTGGGAGAGTATATCGTCCTTTACGTTCTTGCTACCCCATTACTCATAGAAGAGCAGGCGGCACCACCGAAGCCATAGAGAACGCTACTCAGAAGCTCTATCAAGAACTTCTCGTCCCGAATCAGACGAAAATTGACTCCCAAAAGGCCTTGTAGCAGGAGATGGAACATTTGCGGTGGGTTGGAATCGGTGTGCTGGTGAATTGAAGGGCTGCGGGAGAGTGGAGAATCGGATTGGAAGGCAGTGTTGCTCGTGGGAGTGTAAAGGTAGGAATGGGGATGGAAGATATCGATGAAATTTTCTTCTTGAAGGTTTCGGTGCTGTGTGAGTGGGTGATGGTTATTGATTGTGGGGTTCAGTCGCCGACTGGAGTGTAGTTGTATGTGATTTGATAGGTTGGGGAAATTGTATCGAATGCCGTGTCGTACTGATTTCATATAAGGAGTGCTATAGTCGGCCCCGACATCTTCCCGTGCTAATTGGAGCTTCACTGCTCCCCTATCCCATTCTCGGCAGCGAACCAGATCAGTGTCCGGATAGAGCCATCTGAGTTCGTGGTGACCTCTAGATAATATGTTTTGGTGAGCGAAGGACCTCCTGACGATGCACTTCCACGTACGTCCAGGGCGCCAATGCGTATGGATGGATGCTGTGAGGGTGAGATGGTCTCTAGTATCCCCATAATTTCGGAGAGTCGCACCCCTTCCCGAGCAATCACTTTTTTCTGCTCTCCAATGGGTTTGGCCATCCTTTCGGGGGGTTTTTCCCCATCCACTGATAATCGGTTTTAGTACTTTAGGAAAAACCCAAGATACTCGCCGGAGACCGCTCCCTTCTAGCCGAATAAGTCGTCCAATCAGATGTTTTCTTTCTTTTGTCCTACCCTTGACACCAACTAGCAATGATGCATCTCGAGAACTGAGCGGGATGGAGGAAAGAAAAAGGAAGGCAGCAGGAACAGAATCAGCAGATTCGTGACTTAGTAGGGTATTCGAAAGAAAGCTCCCTGCTAGATCTCCATCTTTCCAGGAGGGGGCGCCTCCCAATCCCCCCGAAGCTTCAGGGCGCCAATTCTAGCACCTCGCACTAGAGCACTGGCATCATACTTCAAGTATATCTGAGGGAAGGAAATTTTGTCGGGGGTTCAATGTATCATGGTTAATACCGTTTATTTCCACTGCTGTTGTAATCGAGTACATGGAGAAACCCTCAATAGGAAAATCAATACAAAACGCCGTGAGCAGACCGGGAATATTCAGAAAGTTTTTTTCAAAAAAAAACCATTACCGTTCAATGATCTCTTCCCCTTTCCGCCTTTGGCAGGGAGGCTACCATATCTTGCCCCCCTCCGCTCTCCTTTCCTAGCTTACTCTAGACCCCCTCAACCAGCCGTGCATTCATCCACCCATCCGCTCCACTGTTTACTGCTCGCCCCCCTTGTTCGAATTGCACGAGACAATCTTAATCTTGTTGGCGAAAACGCTCGGCGTATTTTTTTGGGGGAACTTGAAAGTGACGTCCTTAATCAAGAAGGTCCAGACCTCGTCGCAGAGACGATATGTGTCCAGGTGACCCTAAATTCACACATAACAGATTACAGGCAAGCCCGTATTGATTAGCTATTCCTTTTTTCCCCATTTGCACTAATGAGAGGGGCCCGGTGGGTAGGTAGGGAGGTAGGAAGTAAAGTAAAAAGGAGAAATCCAAACCTTGAAAGTTAAACGGGCCTTAACCTTACTGGCAAGGACCTCAGCAATGCCACGGTCGAAGTTTGACATAATTTTCAAGGCGAGCTGGGGAGTGATGATTCCCTTCCTGATCATATCGTCGAGCGAATCCATGAGCGCTACTCCTATGCTAAGACCCATACCATACCTCGTTAGTTAATAGTAACGATAGCGCGGTGGGAGGGAATCGGCAAGTTTGACGATGGGGAATTATAGAGTACCAGGAACGGCGATAGAGCTCGTAATAAACTTGATTGTCCATTTTGTAAGAGTTCGGTGAGTTATATAAGAGACAGTGGTGGTATGATAGTGGTTTTTTTATAGTTAAAATAACCTTTGGTTAAAAATTGTGTTTGTGATGGAGGGTGTGTTTTTGTGCAAGGGAGGGGCTTTCAGGTAGAGTACAGAATTAGTAGGACTATGCCAAGAGAAAGAAATCTTGGAGCACAGTCACACTCCGCTATTCCGGATCTCGAAAATTAGGACACCTGGTTGTTTGCCATGGGCCTCTGAGAGTCCCAAATTTCTCTCTATTAAAACCTAAGCTGTCTTCCGCTGCGCCGGACAGAGCGTTTGAATTTTGCCTGGCCGGTCGGGGATAGCGGAGTACAACTTTGGTTCTCTTGATCTGGCAATTGATTGGAAACTTGTCCTACAGTAGACATCGTAAAGCTTTTGAACTCTACTAGTAGATAACTAGCCTGTTACCCTACGTAGGTTTAGTTTCTGCGTGCCAAGGGGATGGCGAGAGTACCGGCTAATGTGACCCAAAACGTCCAGCAGGCTGATCTCATACGGCGTCTCTCTCTGAACCCGGAGATCACAAGGTTGGCGGAGGTTGTAGATTTTAAGAGTTTTTATAATAATGCCTATAGGAAACACCCCTCCCGCCTTCTCACTATGGGTGAAACGGCCAACCAGTGAGCAGGCGTGGGTTCCCTCTTCTCTCCCAGGTTCCTTTATTATTCGGATCTCACGCCCCTGGGCTAACCGTAGGTGTGATATCGGCGCAAATCATGGCACTTTCGAAACCTCCAATCAACCCAAGTCCTAGCATAGGGTAGCTTCGCTGGATCTGCTGCATTCGAACGCTAAACCCGATGACCCGGTAATATGGGAGACGCTTTCTTGGTTGGTGTACCAAAGGGAATTTCTACACAAAGCCTCAATAAGAATAAAAATTCCAGTACTATCATCCTTCGTGGCACCTTACTGGAAGAGGTAATAGCAACCTCCTCCTCCAGCATTTATCTCCTATTCAAGACTTTGCAGTACTGTAGTCAAGTGGGGGGGGGGGGGGGGGGGGGGGGGGGGGGGGGGGGGGGGGGGGGGGGGGGGGGGGGGG
>Ga0307517_10001838_pt1 | contig 34795 bp, 31 predicted proteins | sample 23_EM_MG_FD_194515 | JGI IMG/M metagenome (GOLD analysis project Ga0307517, IMG submission 194515) | Populus trichocarpa ectomycorrhiza microbial communities from riparian zone in the Pacific Northwest, United States - 23_EM | ecosystem: Host-associated > Plants > Roots > Unclassified | place... | reverse complement strand
CGTTCTGGCTCATGGTCGAGTGGCCAGCGACCTGAAGCAGCGCATAATAGTGCTCCCGGCCGTCGAGCCGGGTGTCCAGGAACGTCCGCTCGATCTGCTCAGCGTTGCAGCTGAGGTCTATCCCAACAAAGCCGCACGCGGCGATGGGGTGCGCCCACCCCGCAAAGGATCTGGCTTCGATACCTACAGGATTGTACCGCCCGCATATCTCGAGCAGGGAGCTTCTCCACGCGTCATAGTCCGGTTGCAGGGAGCGGGGTGGATCTTCGTTTTCAAACATACTGCCTCCACACGACGCGGTTCGCTTTGGGCTGCCCACCCTTCGCGTTCAAATGGTCGATCGCGGGCGCGGCCAGAGTGCGGCGGCTTGTGTCTCAGGCGTAGCGTTTCGCTTCCGAACTGAAACGCCGGCGCTCACCGTCCTCAGTCGGCGAACCCGGCGCGACCTAGCGGCTCGCGGGCGACGCGGAAAATGCGGAGGCTGGATCCGCTTCGTTCGGGTCAAAGGCGTGCGTGCGGATATCGACAATACGGCGCTCGCCGCCGATCCGTCCAAGCTGGACCACCACGTCGATCAGGGATCGCGCATAGGCCATGGTCTCGCTGCGCGAGAGCGTCAGGCCCGACTGCATGACCATCAGGGCGATCTGTTCCAACGCGCCTTCGGGGGAATTCGCATGCACGGTGGTGAACGAGCCGGGATGGCCCGTGTTGATCGCCCGCAGGAACGTGGCCGTCTCTCGCCCGCGGATTTCCCCCACGATGATGCGATCGGGCCGCAGCCGCAGCGAGGCGTGCAGAAGGTCCTCCACGGTGACCTTCGCCTCCCCAAGGTCGCCCTTCACCGCCACCAGGCCCACGGCGTTGGGCTGGGAGACGGCGATCTCCGGCGTGTCCTCGACAGTGATGATCCGCTCACCCGCCGGCGCGGCCTTCAGTAGGGCGTTGAGGAAGGTGGTCTTGCCCGACGAGGTGCCGCCCGAGATCAGCACCGTCTTGCGGGCGCGCACGGCGTCGCGCAGGAAGGCGATGGGTTCGCGCCGCATGCGCTCCGCCTCGGCCGCCGGGTCCAGCGAGGCCGCCGCCTTCGGGGGCAGCGGGTGATCGTAGGCTTCGAGCGGCCGATCGATGATCAGGTGGCGCCGGATCGACAGCACCCATCCGGCCCGCGTCGCCGGGGGACCGATCATCTGCACCCGCTCGCCGCCGGCCAGCACCGCCGCGAGCAACGGGCTTTCCCGGTTGACGCCTTGGTGGGTCGTCCGCGCGATCTGGGCGGCCAGCCGTCCGAGCAGGACCTCGTCCACGTCTGGCGCTTCGATCCGGCGCATCGCCGCCTGTCCTACCCGCTCCACCCAGACCTCGCCGGGCCGGTTGACCATCACCTCCGTGACGTCGGGCTGGTCGAGGAACCTGGCGAACGGCCGCAGATAGGTCCGGAGGTAGACGCCGCCCGGAGCGTGATCCTCCATGGACGTGGCGACGCTCCCGTTCATGGCGCGTCTTCCGCGAAGTCGAGGTCGCGGGCGACGAACACCTGGATAGGAGCGCCGGGCGCCACGCGGACGGTCGGCGAGATCTTGCCGTCGTTCTGCAGGGCGATGCCCGCGGCCGAGGCTCCCTGGCCGGCGGCGCCGATCACCACGGCGTTGCTCGAACCGCCGACGCTGGCCAGGCTTCCCACCACCGAAAGCAGGACCGCCGAGCCGTAGCGCTCCAGCAGGTGGCGGTCGACCTTGCCCGAGAGTCCGGCCCGGCCGAGGTCGTCGGTCGTCGGCGAGCCGAGCTGGATCGTCACCCCGTCCGGGCGTAGCAAGCGGGTCCAGACGATCAGCATCCGATCCTGACCGGTCTCCAGCCCGCTCTTGTACTGGCCGACCAGCCGCGAACCGAGGGGGATCAGAACGTGCGAGCCGTCGAACGCGCGCACGTCGCGACTGACCAGGGCCCTCGCATAGCCGGGCAGGTCGGAATTGAGCCCGGTTTCCAGGACCGCAGGAATAACTGCGCCCTGGGCTATGACCTGGTCGGGATGGTCGAGCCGTTGCACGTGGCTGGTCGGCACGGCCTCTTCGCCCACCCGCGTGGTGAACTGCTCGTTCTGCGAGCCGAGGGCCCCCTTTGACGGCGCGGCGGCTGCGGGCGGCCGGGTCCCGCTCGGAGCCGGGGCGACGGCTGCCGGTGGCGGCGCGCTGCTATCGACCACCAGGATCGGCGACGGGGCGGCAGACGTCGGCCGCGCCGGCCCCGGCAGCTGGGCGCCTGCGCTGACGCCGGCCAGCCGTGGGGCGGCCGGCGCGGCTGAGCGGACCGCGGGCGGCGGCTTCGCCGCCGCCGCCGGCCGTTGGTGCGCCAGGCCGAGAATCGTCGCGACGCCCAGGGCCGCGGCGCCGATCAGGCCGACGGCCAGCCCCAGCCCTTCGACGGCGCTGGGCGCGCGGCCCACTTCGGGCGCGGAGCGGATGTCGGCCAGGTCTAATTCGTCTGAGACGGCGTGCAGATGTGGCGCACGCTGGGCATAGGGGCCGGCGTTGATCATGGGTTGGCCGCCGGCTTGGTGTCGGGATTGAACAGGCGCGCGAGCACGGACCGCTGCGCCGCCCGCGGCCGGGGAGCGTCGGCGTCCAGCTTCGGCTGCTGATAGGCGTCGTTGTAAAGCACGGCCACGGCCGCGCCGCGACGGAGCACGTAGGCAGGCGCCACATCGTCGACCACCACGTAGTCGCCCTTGACGGCGAAGTTGACCAGCGTCTCGGTCTTGTCGGGCCCCAAGGCGTAGATGGCCGGTGCGGCGGCGCCGTCGGCCCAGCGCAGATAGGTGGCGTGGCCGTCGTCGAAGACCCGCGCCGGCACGTTGGCGGCCGTTCCGGTGTAGGTGTAGGCGGTGTTGCGGCTGGCCGGCGCCGGCAGCTCGGCGTCGGCGGGAAGCGGTGGCGGTTGCAGAAGCGGCGGTGCGGCGGCTTCGGGTGTGGCGGGCGCCGGATCCGGCCGGTAGGCGAAGTGCAGTTCGTAGGTCAGCCGCCCGGCGCGACACGCCGCGTCGTCCTCGGCCGTCAGGTCGAACGCATAGTGGCGGCGGTCGGTCACCACCATCATGTTCGTGCGCCCGTGGCGCACCGCGGGCTTCAGGAACAGCAGGTCCGACCGCTTGTTCGGGGTCGCTTCCCAGAGCCCGGCGTCCCCGAGGGCGACATTCTCGATCCGCTCTCCAGGCGCGAAGGTCACGGTGGTCTGGAAACCGACGCAGCCTTGGACGGTCGTCACCTTCTGGGGATCGTAGGCCGTCTGGCGGATGCGCGGATCGCCGGCGGCCAGCGCAACCTGTGGAATCGCGGTCGCCAGCAGCAGGGCGACGAACTGGGGTCGGGTGATCATCGGACAGCTCCGGAAAGGCGGGCGGGTCGCGCAGCTGGCCGGAAGCCCTGGCCCAGGCCCTCGGCGCGGCGAGGGCCGCTCGCGACCGCGCCGGCGCCCGAGCCGGGATCGGAGCGTCCGACCGCCGCCTGTTCGACGCGAACCGAAACGGACGCGTCGTCCCGGGTGAGAGAGGCGACCATCTGGCCCACTCGCGGGTCAGCAGAGCCGGCGGGCGAGGCCGCGAAGGCGGCGATGCTCGCAGGCGACGTCATCGACAAGCTGGACAGCGCCGGCGCCGCGGCGGAGGCTTGGTCGCCCGCCTTCGCCCCACCGCCGCCAAGACGCCAGCCTCGGACCAGGCTGGCGGACGTCCACATCAGCATGGCGACCAGGCCGACGTAGACGACCGAGCCCATGAAGAGCTCGAGGATCGGCCGCAGGTCGTCGACGGCGGCGGCCGGGTCATCGGCGATGGCGCCGATCAACGGGTCCAGCACCGCGACGGCCGCCGAGCCGACCACGACCGTCAGGCTCGGGGCGAGTGCGAAGAGAACCGCCGTGCGCAGCCAAGCCTCGAACAGGCCGCGCGTCTGGCGGAACAGGGCCAGCACCACGAACACCGGACCGATCGCCAGCAGCAGCGCCAGGACGATCCGGGTCAGCAACAGGGCGCCGGCGGAGCCGAGGAGGATCAGCATGCCGCTGATCCACACCAGCGAGGAGGCCATCTGCGGACCCGCCAGGGGTCCCAGCGCCTTCGAAGCGCCTGGCGCATGGTCGCCCAAGGCCTTGGTCAGGTCGGCGAAGCGGTCGAGCAGCTCGTCCAGTCGCACGGCGAAGCCGGCGGAGTCCCCGCTCCCGCCGGCCAGGGCGGTCGCGATCTGCTCCGGGCCGTCGACCAGCAGGCTGTAGACGACCGCGTGGTAGGCAGGCCAGGAGGTGGCGAAGGTGAGCACGAGGCCGATGGCCATCATCTTGGGCGCCATGCCGGCAAGGGTCAGCCGCGTGCGCCCGGTCATCAGGCCTAGGGCGACGAAGCCGACGTAGAGGGTCAGGAGCACGGTGAGCACCGCGCCGAACACGCCGTCCTGGCCAAACAGGCGGCCATAGCTCGAAGTCACGACCAGCCCAACGCGGCAGTCCACCGAGGAGAGCGCGTGGGCGACGCCGAGCGCCTGGTCCCCCAGGGCCTGGCCATCGAAGCCGGGACAGGCGGCGACGCTCATGGCACGACCCTCAGGCGCGGCGTGGGGTCGGCCTCGTCCGCCTCCGGCCCGGGCCAGGGGGAGCCGATGAGATGCGGCCACCAGGCGGCGGGCCGCTCGCCGAAACGCGCGCGCAGCTCGTCCAGGCGCCGCACCGAGGACTCGCGTCCCGACAGGGCCACCAGGAGGTCGGGCATGGCGGCGAGGTCCAGCCGCGCCACCACGCTGTGGTTGCCGTGCTTGACCAGGAAGCCGTGCGCCTGGGGCGGCAGAGCGCGGACAAGCTCCAGTTCGTGTTGGGTCAGGCCGAAGCCTGTGCAGTAGTCCTCGGGCTGCGCCCGCGGGTTCGGCATGAAGATCTGCGTCGCCGCCTGCTCGATGATCGCCGAGGCGATGCGGCTGTCGAGCGCGTCGCGGGCGGACTGGGTGCCGAAGCCGAGGATGGCGTTGCGCTTGCGCAGGGTCTTCATCCAGTCGCGGATGCGCGCAGCGAAGACCTCGTCGTCCAGGGCCTTCCAGCCCTCGTCGATCAGGATCACGGTCGGCTCGCCGTCGAGCCGCTGCTCGACCCGGTGGAACAGGTACATCATCGCCGGCGTGCGCAGGACCGGGTCTTCCAGCAGCGCGGTCATGTCGAAACCGAGCGTGCGGGTGGAGGCGTCGAGGCGGTCGACCGGGTTGTCGAACAGCCAGGCGTGCTCGCCCTTGCCGACCCAGGGCGCCAGGCGCGAGGCGAGATCGCCTTCCTGCGGCCGCCGCGATCCGGCCACCAGCTCGATGAAATACCGCAGGCGGCGGAAGCTCGGCTCCTGCTCGTAGTTGGCGGTCACCGCCGCCGCGATGGTCGCTTCCTCCTCCGGCGAGGGCCGCTCGCCCGGCTTGCACGCCAGGCGGGCGATGAGCGCGCGCAGGAACGCCCGGTCGCCAGGCGTCCCCTCGTTTTGCAGAGGGTTGAAGCCGGTGAACTCCCCCGGTCGCAGCACCGCGTAGTGGCCGCCGATCGCGCGCAGGAAGATTTCGGCGCCGCGGTCCTTGTCGAAGAACACCGTGCGCGGCGCGAACCGCGCCGCCTGCGCCGCCAGGAAATTCAGCACCACCGTCTTACCCGAGCCCGAGGGGCCGATGATGGTGAAGTTGCCCAGGTCGCCACGGTGGAAGTTGAAGAAATAGGGCGTCGCCGAGGTCGTCTCGAAGACGGTGACCGCCTGGCCCCAATGGTTGCCGTCCGCCTGGCCGATAGGGAAACCGTGCAGGCTGGCGAAACCCGCGAAGGCGCCCGTGGAGATCAGCGCCCGGCGCGCCGCATAGGCTTCGTTGCCCGGGAACTGCGCCCAGAACGCGGGTTCCAGGGTCAGGGTCTCGCGGACCGGCACCGCGCCCAGGTCGGCCAGCGCCGAGGCGCAGTCCGCCGCCGCCCGGTCCAGCTCCACCAGCGTGGGCGCGCGCACCAGGAGGCCGAAGCTGTGCTCGCCCATGGCCGAGCGACCCGAGGACAGGTCGTCCTTCGCCTCGACCAGGCCGCGCTTGAGGCTTTGCGCGTCGTCGTCTGCGGCGCGGAACCGGCGAAGCGCCAGGTCGACCCGCTCGACGCCGATCTGCCGGTCGACGAAGGCGAAGCTCTCCGAGAGCGCCATCTCATAGGGCAGCCGCAGCAGGGCGTCGGTCATGCCGGGCTGGGCGTGAGGCGGGTATTCCTTCACGGAGAGGATGGCGGCGAAGCTCTTGTCCGCGCCGGCCCCCTTCTGCTCCAGCGCTTCGGCGCCGAAGCTGGTGCGCTTGTAGGGAATGTGTCGCCCCAGGTCGCCGGCCGGCGCCAGGACGGGTCGAAGTTCGCCGTTGTAGAGCGCCGAAAGCATCTCGAGCGGCTCCGAGCAGCGCCCGTGCGGCGTGTCGTACCCGGACAGCAGGCGCGGGGCGTAGCTCGCCAGCCCCGCCTGCAACGCCTCGCGCGCCGCATCCAGCTCACGGACCTCGCGCGCCAGGGCGGCCTCCCGCTCGGCCGGGCCGAGGCCACGCGAGAACAGCCCGCCGACGCGCTCGGCCCAGCCGGCCTTGCCCTTCGGCGGACGCCGGATGAGGCTGACGAACAGGCTGTTGACGAACAGCCGCCGGGCTTCGATCCGCGCCCGCCAGCGCCGGTCGATCTCGGCGCAGACCGGATCGGCGTAGTCGGCCGACAGATCCACCGCGACCCTGCGGCGGAGGATCAGGTGGTGGATAACGAAGCGCGACCCGGCGACTGCCTTCAGCGCCGCATCGCGCATCTGCTGGCGGTGGTTCAGGTCGTCGGTCTCCGCGGTCTCGAACGCGAAGCCTTCCAGGTGCAGGCACTGCATGAGAGCGCCGTCCCGCAGGATCAGCGTGTGCTCGTCATAAGCCTGGCTGTACGGCAGGCGGTCTCCGGCCTTCGCCTCGCGGGTTCGCCGCATGACGCCCTCACGGATGGTAGGTATTGCAGCGGAAGCGCCGCCACTCGCGATTGCGCGGGCACCGGCTGACCCGGACCAGCCAGAGGTCGAAGATGCGGGGCTCGCGCAGGCAGGCGAGATAGCCGACCGCATGCGCCGCCAAGGCCACGCCGAACGCCCAGAAGGACCGCGTGATCAGGAAGGTCTCAGTGGTGACGACGCCGTTGATGATGAAGAAGCTATAGGTGACGCCGGCGAACATCTGCGGCTGCGTGAGGGCGCGGAAGATCGGGACGCGGGAGAGCTCGGCCATGACTCAACCCGCCACCGAGCGGATGCCGCCGACGATGGTGGCGGCGCCGAACAGGACGAAGCAGCCGAGGATGACCGTGGCCCCATAGCGCCAGTTGATGCGGCCTGTCAGCATCAGGAAACCGACCACTGCGACGGCCATGACCGCCACGCCGCCGGCGACCTCGCCCAGCAGGGTGTCCTGGATCCAGGTCACGGCGCCGAGGATGGGTGCGGCCCCGGCCGGCGTCGCCGCGCGGGCGGCGGCGGCCGGAAGGCCGGTGGCCAGGAGCGTGGACAGGCAGATGGAGCGGAGGCGTTTCATGGCTGACCCGCGGGTTGGAGGGTGGAAGGCGCTTCGCGGTTCGCTTCGGCCAGACGCCGGAGGGTGGCCACGACATAGGCCCTGGTTTCGCGATAGGGCGGCACGCCAGCGTGCCGCAGCACGGCCTCGGGGCCGGCGTTGTAGGCGGCGAGCGCCAGGTCGATGCGGCCGTCGAACCGGACCAGCTGGGCCTTGAGATAGGCGGCCCCGCCGTTGAGGTTCTCGATAGGGTTGCGGGGATCTACGCCCAGGTTCCGCGCCGTGGCCGGCATCAGCTGCATCACGCCCACCGCGCCCGCCTGGGAGACGGCGCCCGCCCGATAGCCCGACTCCTGTCGCGCGACGGCGTCGAGCAGTTCCGGCGCCAGACCATAGCGGGCGGCCGCCGCCTTCACCTCGACCGCAATGGGCCGGGCCGCGGGCCGGGCCGGCCGCGGCGCAACGTCGACGCGCCGAAGCGCGCCGTCCGACACTTCAAACACCTGGGCGCAGGCGGCGTTCGCGCTGAGCGCCAGCGCCGCCACGAGAACGCCGAGCGGCCAGACCCAGCCGGCGTGGCGCGGTCTTGCGACCGCGCCACGCTTCTGGCGCCAGGGCGCGGGGTGGCCCTGGATCGGAAACGAGAAGACCGGCACCTGGGGCCTAGTAGCCGCCCACCGGCGTGGTGGGCGTAGCGGACGTCGACGACGCTGCAGCAGCAGCGGCGATGGATCCGTAGATGCCCTGGGTCTTCATGTCCGGCGCCGCGGCGTAGTAGAGCGTGGTGTCCGGCTGGTTGAGCGCACCGTTGCCGAACGCGATGCCCCACAGGCCCGGGATATGGACGGGCGTGCTGGTGAGGCCGTCGGTAAGCGTACCCAGCATCTGACCGGTGTTCGGGTCGAACACGTTGATCCGGCCGTCGCCGAAGTTGCCGACCAGGAGGTCGCCGCCGAACGGTCCGAAGCCCGCCGGCGCCACGGCCATGCCCCACGGCGCGTTGAGCACGCCGCCGACGGGGACCAGCTGCTTTACCAGCGTGCCGGTTCCATCGAAGACGTCCACGAGGCCGAGGCCCGCCCCGTCGACTTCCGGGCCTGGGCCCGGCGGCTGCTTGGCGTAGGACACGTAGATCAGGTTGCCGATCGTCTGCACGCCGAATGGCGCGTAGCCCGCGGGCAGGTTCGGATCGGTGAACCCCCCGGGGAAGGCCGTGGTGTTCAGTTTGAAGTTGGAGTCGAACACATCCACGACGCCGTGGGCGAAGTCGGCCGCCAGCAGGAATGTCGCGTTGGAGGGCTGGGTATAGATGCCCAGGCCCGTGAAGACGTCGCCTTGGGCGCTGCCGTCGAACTCGGTGGTCGCCGTCGCGCCCGCCGACCATGCCGAGATGGTCCCGCCGGTCCCGTCGAAGATGAACAGGGCGGGGCCCGCGCCCGTCGCGAAGCCGACGCCGGGGGTGCAGGTGGCCGCGTCGATGGTCGGACAATTCATGGTGTTGATGTTGGCCACGATCCCGGTCGGGCCGGCTGCAGCGCCGTTGGCGGCGGCAGGGATGACGACGGCGGGCTGGGACGGAATCAGGTTGCCGGCGCCGTCATAGAGGGACGACTTGTTGGTCGCGTGGTCGTTCACCCACACCGGCGAGCCCGGCGCGAAGGCCACGCCCCAGCCATGGGAGAGATCAGGATCCAAACTCGGATTCAGGGTCTGGGGAACGGTGAAGGTGCTGGCGTCTCCAGTGGCCACAGTATTGCTGGGCAGGTTGTCGACCACGCCGGCGGCGGTGTTCGAAACCAGCGCCGTGTTCGTGAACGCGTTGGCCGTCGGCGCGGGCGCGGGCGTCGGCGCAGACGCGGGGGGCGTCGACGAACTGCTTGATCCGTTGCCGCCGCCGCAGCCGGCCAACGCCATCGCGCCAGCCCCGGCGGCCAACCAGGCCAGATAGGAATGGTTCTTTCTCATGCGCCACCTTCTTCATCGCAACGAGGGGCCGCTCGGTGCGGGCGGCTACGAGCGGTGTAGGCAGTCGGCGGCAGGGCGTCGTGGGCGGGGCGCGTACGTTTTTCAGGACGTACGCGCACTCGACAGACCCCGACCTTGCGAGGTCTCTGAGGCTTGCTTCCTATCGCGCGAAGGGTGTCACGGCGGTGATCGAAGGATCCGCACTGATGCTTGCGCAGGAGCGCGGCGCCGGTGTGCAGGTGGATGAGCAGGGCGCCATCGTGGTCCGCATTCCCGCGGCTCCGCCATCGAGCAGAGCCAGCGTGTCGTCGCGCCCCCGCACCATCCCGGCGCGCCGCTGCACGACTTCAGGTCAGCCGAAACCGCGTGCGGGTCGGGAAGGACGCCTTCAGCTCGGCCCAGCCAGGATGGCCGACATTGGCGCCCATCGGCGACTTGTCCTTCTTGATAGCCGTATCCAGCCGCTTGATGCGCTCCTTGGTGCCCGGATGGGTGGCGTAGAGCGAGGTGGTGGCCTTGGTGCCCGCCGGCATCAGCCGCAGCATGGTGTTGTAGAAGGCCGTGCAGCGCCCGGTGTCGTAGCCGATGGTGTGGAAGACGCCGACGATGTGGTTGTCGGCCGCGAATTCGAGGTCCTGCGAATAGCCGCTGGTGATCATCTCGAAGATCGGGCCTTCGAAGGCGGTCAGGAACTCGTTGGTGACCAGCGCGCCGATCGCCCCGGTCTTGCCGCGCCCGACCTTCTCGACGATCCGCTGTTTGGCGATGTTCGACATCCCCTGGGTGAAGCGCTTGTTCTTGATCTGGGCGGCGCCGTGGCTCAGCTCGGCGTGTCCGACCTCGTGGCTGATCACCGCGGCCAGTTCCTCGGGGCCGGCGACGTAGCGCAACAGGCCCTTGTGCACGCCGATCTTGCCGCCGGGGAGCGCCCAGGCGTTGACCGTGTCGTTGTCGATCAGCTCGATCTGCCAGGGCAGGCCCGCGCGCTTGCTGGTGGCGATTACCGGTTGGGCGAACTTGCGCAGCGCCTCCTGGTCGATGCGCGAATTATACCGGCCGCCGGACTGGTCGATGAAGCGCTCGTAGTAGCCATCGCCCATGGCGATCTCGTCGGCCTCGCTGAATTGCATGCCCTGCAGGACGTCGCCCACCTGGCCCACCAGGTTGCCAAGGTCGGTCCCGGTCATGCCGGCGATGTTGGGCAGCTGCGCCAGCGCTGGCGTCGCGACGAGCGCCGCGCCAGCGGCTGCGCCGGCGATCAGTCCGCGTCGGTCGATGTGGTCGCGCATCTTGTCCCCCGTCACTTGGTCTTCAGAGCGAACTCCCCCAGCCACGCGGGCGGAGGCGGCGTTTCGAGATAAGCTTCACAGCGCTCAGCATACACCCGCGAGGGCGGATCCACCGAGGCCAGCTTCAGGAAGATCGCGCGGGCCGCGGCGAACTCCCGCGCGTCGTGCAGCCCGAGCGCCTGTTCGAATTCCGCCACGCGGGCCAGTAGGTCCTCGGCCACCCCGCCGCGGCGGCCCAGCACCTCGAAGACCGCGATCGGCTCGGTCTTGCCCTTGACGATCAGCCGGTCGAGCCGGCGCAGGACATAGGCCTCGCCCACCGCCTGGGCGGTGAGCTCGCTGATCATGATCGAGGTGCCGTACTCCTTGTTGGCGCCTTCAAGCCGGGCGGCCAGGTTCACCATGTCACCGGTGAGCGTGTAGTTGAGCCGCTGGGCCGAACCCATGTTGCCGGCGATGGCGAAGCCGGTGGCGATGCCGATCCGGGTGCCCAGCCGGCCGGTGGGCAGGTAGTCGCGGACCACATCGCGGTTGAAGGCGGCCAGCGCCGCCTGGCAGTCCAGCGCGGCGTCCACCGCCTTGCGCTCCGCCGCCGCCTCATCCAGCGGCGCGCCCCAGACGGCCATCACCGCGTCCCCGATGAACTTGTCGATGTAGCCGTCGTGCCCGGCGATGACCTCGGACATCAGGGTCAGGTAGCGGTTCATCAGCTCGACGAGTTTCTCGGGCGTCTCCTTCAGGCTCTCGCTGATGGTGGTGAAGCCGGCGATGTCGGTGAACATCACGCTCATCCAGCGTCGCTCGCCGCCCAGCTTCAGGGCGTCGGGGTTCTCCATCAGCTGGTCGACCAGGGACGGCGCCAGGTAGTGGCGGAAGGCGTGCTGCACCCAGCGCTTCTCGCGGTCCTCGATGACGAAGCGGTAGGCGTAGACGAGCGTGTAGGTGAGGACGACCGCGATCAGCAGGGTCAGCGTCGGCGGTACGGTCTGCACATGCACAGCCAGGACCGAGGCCAGGACGTTCGCGGCCATCGCCGCTAGCCCCACCGCAGCCCCGGCCACCGGGGCCAGCAGGAAGAAGGCCCAGGCCAGGAAGAGGCTCGCCAGCGCCACCACGGCGAAGGTCGCCACCGCGCCCATCTGGTGCAGCGGGATGTCCTTGGTGAGCGTGTTGATCGCCGCGGCGTGGATCATCACCCCGGGCATCGAGAGGCGGTTCATCGACGCCGAGAACCGGCCGGGGTCGGCGGCGACCTTGCAGCGGGCGGGCGCGGCGCGCGCGTCGGCCTGCTCCTTCCAGTCCAGCCGCTTGGAGCTGCGGAACCGGTCCCCCACGTCCAGCGCCTCGCCGAACAGCACCACCTTGCCCGCGAAGGCGCGGCGGAAATAGCCCTCGTCGCCGGCGTCGGCGCAGGCGTAGAGGTCGACCAGGCTGTAGACCGGCACGTCGCCCGCGCCCGTGTTGAAGTTGATGATGAAGTCGTGCTTCGGCATGCGCGCGCCGGCACGCTTGGCGAGCTCGACGCCGAACGAGGGCGTCTCGCCGCCTTCCTGGTTGGCGAACGCGCGCCAGTAGCGCCGGACCACGTCGTCGTCGTCCATCATCAGGTTGAGCAGGCGCAGGTTATCCTGGCCGCGCGCCGCCATGATCTGGCCGGGGTAGGGCGCAAGGCTCTGGCCCGACAGCCGCGCCTGGCCCATCACGATCCGGTTCTCATCCGCCGCGCGGCGCAGCGCCAGCAGGAACGGGCGGTCGTAGCCCAGCAGGAGTTCGGGCCGGTCGAGCGAGGTGGGGAAGATCACATCGAGCCCGATCGCCTTGGGCCCGGCGGCGTCCACCGCGTCGATGACGTAGCCGAGGTAGGGCGTCCAGGCGACCTTGGGGGTGCCGGCGAAGGGCGGGCTGTTGAAGGTCTGCTCGTCCACCGCCACGATCACCACGTCCGACTTCGCCGGCGGGAACAGCGGTCCGAAGAGCTGGTGGCGGAGCGGCAACAGGAAATCGATCCCGCGAAGGTCGAAGGCCCGGGCGGTAGGCAGCGTCGCCACGAAGCCGGTCAGCAGCGCCAGCGCCACCGCCGTGGTGATCCGCCGACGGCGCCGCTGCAGCCACGGTCCGATCCGTCCGGCCAGGTCCTTAAGGCGCAGTGAGCGGGACGACACGATTGGCCACGCTGTCCGCCACGTCGAGCGCCGGGTCGAAGGAGAAGAGGCCGGCGGCGACCACCTTGTCACCGACCAGCGCCTCGGCCCTGTAGGGCATCCCCGCCGTCAGCTTGGTTCCGGCGGGGGGATAGGCGGCCCAGTCCTTGTTGACGGCGGTCTGCCAGACGACCGGCGCGCCGTCCTTGTCCATGTCCTTCACCCGCAGGGTCGTGGCGCCGACGGCCCTGTCCCATTTGAACACCGGCGCCGATGACTTCAGCGCACGTTCGTCCCAGTTCTGGCCGGTGAACGGCGTGACCCGGTTCACCGTCGCGCCGGCTTCCGAGGCCGAGGCCAGGACAACAGGCGTCGCAGCCCGGCAGCCGGGCGTCACCCGGTCCGTCAGCTTGCCGCCAGCGACCTTGCTGCCGGTCAGCGCCACCGTGATCGTACCGCCCTGAATGGTCTCCATCCGGCATCCGGACAGGTAGCTCATGCTGATCCGGCCCTTGGGCCCGAGGCTGATGGTCTGTTTCGCGAAGACATAGTCCATCGCCTGCACCGGCGCGCCGGGCGTCGCGGTCTCGACGACCGCCACCGCGTCGGTGCCCAGCCTGTGCAGGGGCGCCTGGGCGGTGGGAGACTGCATGGACATTGCGCCGGGATTGCCAGGTGGGCCCCCAGGCTGACCTCCGGTTTGCCCCGCCGGCGCGGTTTTCGGCTTGATCATTGACGGCAGGCCGGCCGGCAGGCTGCCAGCCATCCCCCTGAGCGCGCCGAACGGATCGGCGGCCACGGCCGGCTGTGCGCCCGCCGCCAGCCAGGCGACAGCGAGCCCCGCCAGGACCTGGCGTCCCGGTGTCGATCGCAGGCCTTTTCGCCCACGGCGTCCCCACGCTTCCATTGGTTCTCCCGTCCCAGGGAAAGCTGAACCTTAGAAGTAGCTGGTATGCAACCTTTCCGGAACGCCGTTCGCGCCTAGCGCGACATCCAGGGCTTGGACTTCGAGGACGAACGGGCGGCGGCGGCCTGTTCGCGCTGGAACTTGCCGCCTCGCGGCGGCTGCGGCTTGGCGGCGATGGCGGCCTTCTTCAGGCGCAACGCCTTCTGGATCGACGTCTCGTTCGCGGGTGGGTCGTCGGCCATGGTCGTCTCTCCTCCGCGAGTCGCGACCTTATCCTACCCGTTCAGGTCCGCCAGCACGGCCGCCCCGTCCTGCAACCTGCTGCTTCATGATCCGCCCCGCGGCCAGCTCCGCGCCCAGAGCTCGCGCGTCCAGCTGGCGGCCCGGCCAGCCGCCGCATGCCCCTTAGCGGATATCCGCGAAAGCCCCGCTCGCGAGAGCGGGGCTTTGCCGTTTCGGTCTTGAGGCGCCGGGCTTAGATGCCGCGGCGGCCCGACAGCGCGTGGTAGATGAACAGCACGACCACGGCGCCGATGGTGGCGACGAGGATCGAATAGAGGTTGAGGCCGGTGACCCCGGCGGACCCGAAGCGGGTGAACAGGAAGCCGCCGACGAAGGCGCCGACCACGCCGAGCAGCAGGTCGAGGACCAGGCTGCCGCCGCTGCGGTTCACAAGCTTGCTGGCGATGAAGCCGGCGATCAGGCCCAGGACGATCCAGGCAAGAATGGACATGGGCGTTTCTCCAGGAGCCGGCGGGAGGGGTTCCTGGCCGGCGGATGCCGCAGAAAAGCCGTCGACCGCGGTTCGGTTCCCGGCCGCGCCGTTCACGTTAGGTCTATGTCGGCTATGCAACCTCAAGCATGCGACGGGGTTTAAAAGCCCTGCGTGTCCGCTGCACCGAAGGAGACATCTCGTGCGCAACAAGTTTCTCGCCACTGCGACCCTGGTGTGCTCGGCCCTTGCCGTGGCTGCCGCTCCGATGGCCGCCGACGCCAAGAGCCGCCATCGGGTCAAGGTCTGCCACTCCACCTCGAGCGCCCATAATACCCGCGGCACAGTCATCGGCGCGGTCGCCGGCGGCCTGCTCGGCAACGCGGTTTCCAGCGGCGGCGGCAAGACGGGCGGCACGCTGATCGGCGCCGGCGCCGGGGCCGTCGCCGGCCACGAGATCGCCAAGCACAAGAAGTGCCACTACGAGTACCGCTACTATTGAGCCTTCCCTCCCCGATCTGGGGAGGGAACTACGACTTCACGCACAGCCACCGCGCCCGGTGGAAGTTCAGCGGATTGTCGGCCCAGCCGGTGACCCGCGGGTTCACCAGCGCGCGGTTCACCACGAAGAACACCGGGGCCATGCCCTCGTCGTCCAGCATGGTCTGCTCGGCGCGGGCCAGGATCTGCGCGCGGCTGGCCGCGTCCGGTTCCCGGTCGGCCGCAGCCAGCAGGGCGTCATAGGCGGGGCTCTTGTAGTCGCCGTAGTTCTGCGCGCCGGTATCCGACTTCAGCAGGCCGAGGAACGTCACCGGGTCGTTGAAGTCGGCGTACCAGGACATGAAACCCACCTGAAAGTCGCGCTCGCGATAGGCCGCAAAGGCGACCGCGCCCTCGTTCTGCTGCAGCGTCGTCTCGACGCCGATCGCCCGCCAGTCGGCCTGCACGGCCTCCATCAGGAGCAGGGTGTCGGTATTGTTGGAGCTCTTGATCTCGATCTTCAGCGGATGCTTGGACGTGTAGCCGGCCTGGGCCAGCAGCGCCCTGGCCTCGATCTGGCGCTGGGCCAGCGGCATGCCGGCCCAGGCGACCTTCGGGCCCGGCGCAGAGTTGGCGGTTCCGGGCGGCACGAAGCTGTAGGCCGGAACCTGGCCCGCCCGCATCAGCTTGGCGGTGATGAAGTCGCGGTCGACCGCCTCCGAGAGCGCGCGGCGCACCCGCTTGTCCTTCAGCGCCTTCACGTCGCGGGTGTTGAACGCCAGGTAGGAGGTCGCCAGCGAGACGTGGGTCCTGGCGTAGCCCGGCATGGATTCCTGCAGGCGCTGGTAGCGGTTCGACTGGAAGCTGGCGTTGACGTCGAGCTCGCCGCGCTGGATCCGCCGCTCCGCCGAGACCGCGTCCGGGGTCGGGTAGTAGTTGATGCGGTCGACGCAGACATGGACGGCGTCGAAGAAGTAGGGGTTCTTGACCAGCTGCATCTTGTCGCCCAGCCGCCAGGACACCAGCCTGTAGGGCCCGTTTGAGACGTAGTTCCCGGGCTTCACCCAGGCGTCGCCCAGCTTCTCCACCACATGCCTGGGCACTGGATAGAAGCTCTGGTGCATCAGCAACTGCGGCAGGTAGGGTGCGGGATGCTCGAGCGTCAGTTCCAGGGTGTGGGGGTCGAGCGCCTTGGCGCCCAATGCCGTCCCTGGCGTCCTGCCCGCGTTCACTGCCTCGCCGTTCTTCAGGATGTAGACTAGGTAGGCGTAGATCGAGGCGGTCTGCGGGGCCAGGATCCGGCGGTAAGTGTAGACAAAGTCGTCGGCGGTCACCGGCGCCCCGTCCGACCATTTCGCGTCGCGCAGGTGGAAGGTCCAGGTCAGGCCGTCGGGGCTGGTCTCCCACGAGGTGGCCATGCCCGGCATGGGATCGGCCTCGGGCGTCTCGGTGGTGAGCCCCATCATCAGGTCGCCGATCGGCCGCGATTCCGAGAGCAGGTTGGCCTTCTGCGGGTCGAGGGTCAGCGGCTCGACCTCATTGCCGTATTCCAGGCAGACCTTGCCGACAGGGCAGGCGGGCCGCTGGGCCTTGCCCTGGCAGCCGGCGAGCATGAGGGCGGCGGTCAGGACGGCAAGGGCTGTACGCACGTGAGGGCTTTCCGGAAGCGCGGCCGCCATCACGCCACTGCGATTGCGGAATTGTCGAGGCGCTTCAGTGCAGGCGGAATTCGGCGCCGATGGCCTTCAGCTCGGCCGGCCTGATCAGCCGGCAATGGCCGACTGTCACCTTGAAGAGCGGTCCGTCCAGGGTGCGGGTCCAGAAGTCTAGGAACCCCTTCAGCGCCGGGAAGTCCGGGAAGAGGTCGTAGTCCTGCCAGAGGTAGCTCTGCAGCAGGGAGGGATGGTCGGGCATGCGGTAGAGGATCTCGGCCGTGGTCAGGCCGTAGCCCTCCAGCTGTTTGCGGAATTCCTGCGACGCCTGCATCGGCCACCTCGCTGCTCAACTTGAGGCAGCCTAGCCGAGATTCGTTAAAATACCTTGCTAAATCAGTAACTTGGCACTCATCAAGCTGGACTGCTGCCAGTCCATTCGAAGCTGCGCGAATGCAGCCGGACCGGCAGGAACGCCGGCAATGGCGTCCAGCCGCCATCGGCGATGACCGTATTGCTCTCCCGCGCCTCGCGGCCATCCGCCAGCGACCAGGTGATGTGATAGGTTCCGCCGCCCCGTCGTCGGCCATCCCCACGATCTCGCCCTCGGTCTCGCTCGGTAGGGTCGCGGCCCGGTCGCCGAACTTCAGCGTCACATGGTGGGCGCCCACCACGGGATAGCGCGGCGGGACGCGCACGAGCAGGGCTTCGCGATCCTCTGGGTCCACCAGCCAGCCCGTATAGAACGCCGTCGGGTCCTTCATCCGGTTCCAATCCTCCGTCCCGGCGCGCTAGTCTAGGCCGTCGCTGGAGAGCCCGATGCGCCGCCTGCTGTTCGCCCTCGCCCTGGCCCTTGCCATCCCCCCCCCGCGCCGGCTCAGGACGTCTCCCGGCCGAAGGGCCCCGAACAGTTCGCCCGCGAGATCGACGCCTTCGCCGCGGCTGACCGCGCCCAGCCGCCGACGCCCTGCGGCTTCCTCTTCGTGGGCTCCTCCAGCATCCGGTTCTGGCGGACGCTGGCGGCCGACATGGCGCCCCTGCCGGTGATCAACCGCGGCTTCGGCGGCTCAACCGTGGCCGACGTCGACTACTACTTCGACCGCGTGGTCACGCCCTATCGGCCCCGCGCCATCATCTTCTACGCCGGTGAGAACGACCTCGCCTTTGGCAAGACGCCGGCCGATGTCGCCGCCGACTTCGCCCGCTTCATGGACCTGAAGACCAAGGCGCTCGGCGCGACGCCGGTCTGGTTCATCTCGGTGAAGCCCTCGAAACTTCGCTGGGCCCAGCTCGGCGAGCAGGCCCGGGTCAACACCGTGGTCCGCGCCCAAGCCGCCGGGCGCAAGGACCTCCACTACATCGACGTGGTCCCGGCCATGATCGCCCACGGCAAGCCCAAGGAGATCTTCATCGCCGACGGCCTGCACATGACGCCGGACGGCTATGTCCTGTGGACGACCGCCGTGCGCCCCGTGCTCCAAGCTGAGGCGAAACGCCGCACTGCCTGCAAAGCCGCCTGATCTGCGGAACTTCCGGCCTGAAGCCTTGTTGCCCGCAACAGGAGGATCGCCATGCCGCATGTTCGTAGCGGCGCGTACGCGCGCACCTCGGGCTCATCCCGCCTGCCGGAGCTGATCGCCAGGGCCGCCGAGCCGCTGCCCGATCTGGACGATCCCGCTTTCGGCCGCCACTTCGACCGGTTCGGCGAGGCCCGCGTGGTGTTGCTGGGCGAGGCCAGCCACGGCACGGCGGAATTCTATCAGGCCCGGGCGGCGATCACCCGCTGGCTGATCGAGCAGCGCGGCTTCACGGTCGTGGCGCTGGAAACCGACTGGCCGGACGCGCGCAGCTTCGACGCCCATGTCCGCGGCCGCCCGGCCCCGGAGGGCGCCGACCGCGCCTTCAGCCGCTTTCCGACCTGGATGTGGCGCAACAAGGAGTTCAGCGCCTTCCTGGGCTGGATGCGCCAGCACAACGCCGGCAAGCCCGCGGCCAGGCAGGCCGGCGTCTATGGCCTCGACCTCTACAGTCTGCAGGCCTCCATGCGCGCGGTGATCGACTATCTCGACCAGGAGGATCCCGAGGCGGCCAGGCTGGCGCGCCTGCGCTACGGGTGCCTGACGCCCTGGGCCGATGAGCCGGCGGTCTACGGCCGCATGGCCATGAGCTCGGGCTATGCGCGCTGCGAGAAGCTGGTCAGCATCATGCTGACCGACCTCCTGAAGCGCCAGCTGGAGGACAACGCCGCCGACAAGGAGGCGCTGTTCGACAACACCCAGAACGCCCGACTGGTGCGCGACGCCGAGGCCTATTGCCGGGCCATGTATTACGGCGGCCCGGAGGCCTGGAACCTGCGCGACCGGCACATGTTCGATACCCTCGACGCCTTGATCTCGGCCAAGGGCAAGGAGGTCCGCGCGGTGGTCTGGGCGCACAATTCCCACATCGGCGACGCCCGCGCGACCGAGATGGGGGCTATCCGCGAAGAGCTGAACCTCGGGCAGCTCTGCCGCGAGAAATGGGGCCGCAACGCCGCCCTGATCGGTCTCGGAACCCACGGCGGCACGGTCGCCTGCGCCAGCGAGTGGGACGGGCCGATGGAGGTCAAGACGCTCAATCCGGCCCTGCCGGACAGCCACGAGGCCTGCGCCCACGACGCCCGGATCCCGCGCTACCTGCTGGACCTGCGGCCCGGCAAGCACGAGGACCTGCGCACCCAGCTCTCCGAACCGAGGCTCGAGCGGTTCATCGGGGTGATCTACCGCCCGGAGACCGAGCGCTGGAGCCACTATGTCGAGGCGCGGCTGCCTCGCCAGTTCGACGCCTACGCCTGGTTCGACGAGACCCACGCCACCACCCCGCTGCCTGCGCCTGCGCCCGCCCGACGCCGCAGACGCAAGACCGGCGCCGAAGAGACCTGGCCGTCCGGGCTCTAGCCAACGGCCCTTGGCGCCTCGCCCATATCGATTATCGTCGTTCAGATGACTGTCCGTCAGAGACAGCTTCCGGAGGATAAGGCGCCATGAAGTTCACCTGGTTCAACCTGATGCCGTGGCCCTACCTCCCGGACGATTTCCGGGAGAAGCACCGCTCGGTCTGGGTGGATATCGACCAGAAGCTGTTCGACCCCGTGAAAAGCCACGAGGTCTACAACACCTACATGGACCTGCTGGAGTACGCCGACACCCTCGGGTTCGATGGCCTGGGCGTGAACGAGCACCATCAGAACGGCTACGGCATCATGCCCAGCCCCAACATCATCGCCGCGAGCCTGGCGCGCCGTACGAAGGACGCGGCCATCGTGGTGCTGGGCAACTCCATCGCCCTCTACAATCCGCCGATCCGCGTGGCCGAGGAGTTCGCCATGCTGGACTGCATCTCAGGCGGGCGGCTGGTGGCGGGGTTCCCGGTCGGGACCTCGATGGACACCAACTACTGCTACGGCCAGATCCCCAGCCTCACGCGCGAGAAGTACCAGGAAGCCCACGACCTGATCATCAAGGCCTGGACCACGCGCGAGCCCTTTGCGTGGAACGGCCGCTACAACAAGCTGCGGCACGTCAACATCTGGCCGCGCCCGATCCAGCAGCCGCGACCGCCGGTGCACATCCCCGGCGGCGGGTCGGTCGAGACCTACGACTTCTGCATCGACAATACGTACAGCTATTCCTACCTCAGCTTCTCCGGCTACCTGCGCGCCCAGGCGCTGATGAGCGGCTACTGGAAGCGGGTCGAGGAGCGCGGCGTCGACAAGAGCCCGTACCGCGCCGGCTTCGCCCAGACGATCCTGGTGGCCGACACCGACGAGGAGGCCGAGCGGCTCTATTCCGAGCACGTCAGCTATTTCTACAACCGCTGCCTGCACGTCTATCCGGGCTTCGCCGACGCGCCGGGCTACCGGACCATCAAGACCATCCAATCGGGTGCGCTATCGCAATACGCCCCGCCCACCGGCGGCTATTCCACTCTGTCGTGGAAGGAGCTGACCGAGCAGGGCCACGTGATCGCGGGTTCGCCGGAAACCGTCCGCCAGCGGATGGAAGACCTGATCAAGGGCCTCAACGTCGGCAACATCTTCTGCCTGATGCACGTCGGTAACATGCCGGCCGACAAGTGCATGTATTCCACCAAGCTCTTCGCCGAGAAGGTGATGCCGAAGCTTCGGAACATGTTCCCCGACTGGGAGACCGACAACCGCTTCTGGACCACGCCGCTGGAGAAGCGCGTCACCGCCGGACGCCTGCCGAAGGAGGCGCCCACCGGCGCCGAACTGGCCAAGACCTATGCGGTGGAGGCGTGACCGTGGAGCTCAAGACCGTCGCCACACCGCACGTCCCGGTCCGCTATTTCGATGGCGGCTCGGGCCCGGACCTCGTCTTCCTGCACGGCGCCGGCGGGCTGACCGCCGAGGACCCGTTCCTCAACGCGCTGGCCGAAAAACACCACGTCTACGCGCCGCTGATCCCCGGCTATGGCGACTCGGAGGAGTGCCCCGAGATCCGCGACATGCTGGATTTCACCCTGCATGCGTGGGACGTGGTCGAGGCGCTGGGGCTGAAGGATCCGATCCTCGTCGGCCACTCCATGGGCGGGATGATCGCCGCCGAGATGGCCGCCATCGCACCCAACGACGTCAGCCGCCTTTGCCTCATCTGCCCGGCCGGGATGTGGGACGACGCCCACCCGGTCGCCGACCTCTTCGCGACCCTGCCCTACGAGATGCCGGCGCTGCTCTTCCACGACGCCGAGGCTGGCGCGGCGATGATGACCGCCGGGCGCAACGTCCAGGACCCGGGCTTCCTGCAGGCCTATCTGGTGGCCAACGCCCGCCAGCTCGGCATGGCCGGCCGTATCCTGTTCCCTATCCCCGAGCGCGGACTCAGTCAGCGCCTCTACCGGATCAAGGCGAAGACCGTGATCGTCTGGGGGGATTCTGACCGACTGATCCCGCCCACCTACGCCCACGGCTTCAAGAAGGGCGTCAAGGGCGCCGAGCTGGTTTCCATCCCCGAGGCCGGCCACATGGTCATCTTCGAGAAGACCGCTCAGGTGGTGGAGGCCGTAAGCCGCCTGGGCTGAGGGTCGGGCTTCCCCTGTCCGGCCGGCTGGCGGCCCTAGAGCAGGTCGCCGCCGGTCGCCATGGCCGTGGTGCCATCCTTCTGGAAGGCCTTGATCACGTTGCGGCCCACCGTCCAGCGGTGCACCTCGTCCGGCCCGTCGACCAGCCGCTGCGAGCGGATGTGGGTGTACCAGCCGGCCAGCGGCGTATCGCGGCTGTAGCCCAGCGCGCCGTGCAGCTGGATGGCGGTGTCGACCACGTGGTGGACCATGTGCGCCAGGTACACCTTGGCGATGGAATTCTCCTGCCGCATGTCCAGGCCCTTCTCGGCCTTGTAGGCGATGTGCAGCAGCATCAGGCGCGAGATGTAGAGCTGGGTCGCGCACTCGGCCATCATGAACTGGACCGCCTGACGCTCGGAGAGCTTCTTGCCGAAGGTCTCGCGCTGGCTGATGTGGGCGGCCGCCATGTCGAGCGCCCGCTGGGCCATGGCGACATTGTGCATGCCGTGGCGCAGGCGGCCGTAGGCCAGCCGGTGCTGGCCCATGTCGAAGCCGCGCCCCTCGCCGCCGACCAGGTTCGCGGCCGGGATCACCAGGTCCTTGATCTCGATCTCGGAGTGGCCGCCGCCCATGATGTTCGACAGTGGTCCCTGGACGGCCATGGTCGCGATGTCGCGCTTGATCCGGTAGCCGGGGTTCGGCAGCTCGACGATGAAGGTCGAGAACTGCTGGTGGCGCGGCGCGTCCGGGTCGGTGCGGGCCATGACCAGGGCCAGGTCGGCGGCGCTGGTGGCCGACGAGAACCACTTCTCGCCGTTCAGGACGTAGTTCTCGTTGCCGTCCTTCACCGCTGTCGTGCGCATGCCGGTGGCGTCGGCGCCGGAGGCCTTCTCGGTCATCGAGTAGCAGACGCGCTTCTCGCCGTTCAGCAGCGGCTTGAGAAACTTCTCCTTCTGGTAGTCGGTGCCGTGGGCGATCAGCGTCAGGATGGTGGCGTCATCCGGCGCCTGGCTGTTCATGGAAAGCGCGCCCAGGTGGCTCATGCCGAGTTCCATCTGGACGAGCGCATTGGCCAGCGGACCCAGGCCCATGCCGCCATATTCCTTGGGGGCAAAGGGCAACCACAGGCCCTGGGCGCGGGCCTTGGCGCGCAGCTCCGCCAGGACGGTCTTGTAGCTTTCCTTGTCGACCAGGCGAGCTTCGGCCGGGATGCATTCGTCCTTCACCCACTGGCGTACGCGTTCGCGCACGGCCTTGGCTTCCGGCGGGATTTCGAAGTCGATCGACATGGCGGTTCCTCGGTTTTTTCGTTGGAACCAGCCTCCGTCTCGAGCGCGCGGCGGGCAAGCGGAGTTTAGGGCTTGGAGCCCCGTTCGCCGCTCTCGCGCCGGGCGCGCTCCAGTTCCTCACCCTCGGGACCGTCCAGCGCCTGTTCGGCCTCGATGGCCTTTTCCGCCACCGGGCCGGTTTTCGCGAACTCGGTCTCGTCCTTCTGGAAGCGGCGGCCGGCGTCGTAGTTGCCTTCGCCCTGAATGTCGCTCTTTTGGGTCATGTCGAAGCTCCTTGGTGCTCTATGGGAGAACCCGGGGCCAGGACGGCGGTTCCAGATAGACTACCTCTATGCTGCCGATAAAAAGAACCAATTAGCTCTATTATTTCAGGCGTCCATACTGGCTTGCCTGGAAATCTCAGCGACAAGGGAAACGACCATGAGCCTCGCCACCAGCAAGACCCTCGACAACCTCAAGGCCGCCTTCGCGGGCGAGAGCCAGGCCAACCGGCGCTACCTCTACTTCGCCCAGAAGGCCGATGTGGAAGGCTACAACGACGTCGCCGCCGTGTTCCGCTCGACGGCGGAAGGCGAGACCGGCCACGCCCACGGCCACCTCGAATTCATGGAGGCCGTCGGCGACCCCGCCACCGGCCTGCCGATCGGCCCCACGGGCGCCAACCTCAAGGCCGCCATCGCCGGCGAGACCCACGAATACACTGACATGTACCCCGGCATGGCCCGCACCGCCCGCGACGAAGGCTACGATGAGATCGCCGACTGGTTCGAGACCCTCGCCAAGGCCGAGAAGTCCCACGCCGGCCGCTTCCAGCGCGCCCTCGACACCCTCGACTAAACCCCTGTGTGTCATCCCGGAAGCCGCCTCGGCGGCTGTCCGGGACCCATACGCACGGACCTGTCCGGTAGGGCGGAGTCTATGGGTCCCGGTCTTCGCGTGCCGCGAAACCGGGATGACAGCCTTTGTTGTTGCAGCGAGCGGTGGGTGACCTGTGAGTGATGAGATCAAGCCGAGCGGTGAGAAGCCCGCACGCGAGGGCAGCCTCGACGCGCCGTTCCGCCATCCGATCGCCTGGCAGGACGAGGCCTATTACGACCTCGCCGCGGTGGAGGCCGAGATGGCGCGGCAGTTCGACGTCTGTCACACCTGCCGGCGCTGTTTCAATCTGTGCGACAGCTTTCCCAGGCTCTTCGACCTGATCGACGAGAGTCCGACCGGCGAGCTCGATAGCGTGCCGAAGGCCGACTACGCCAAGGTCGATGAGGCCTGCACGCTCTGCGACATGTGCTTCCTGACCAAGTGCCCCTACGTCCCGCCGCACCCCTTCGACATCGACATCCCGCACCTGATCCTGCGCTACCGCGCCGCGAAGCGACGGGCCGGCGAGAAGGATTTCGTGCGCGAGCAGCTGGGCCAGACCGACCGCAACGGCAAGCTCGCCAAGCCCGTGGCGCGGATCGCCAACTGGGCGACGGCGCGCAAGAACACGCCGCTGCGCAAGCTGCTCGAAGCCATCGCCCAGATCGACGCCGAGGTCGAGCTTCCGAAGTACCACTCGAAAACCGCGACGGACCTGCTGAAGGCGCCCATCGCGCCCGACCCCGCCGGTCCCGCGTTCGGCCAGCGCAAGGTCGTGCTCTATGCGACCTGTTTCGTGGACTACAATCAGCCGGACACGGCGCTCGCCGCCGCCCGGGTTTTGGCGAAGCAGGGCGTCGAGGCGGTGCTGCTCTATCCCGAATGCTGCGGCATGCCGCAGCTCGAGGCCGGCGACCTGAAGGAGGTGGCCGGGCGCGCCGAACGGGTGGCCAAGGCCTTCGCGCCCTACCTCGACCAGGGCTATGAGGCAGCCGCGCTGACCGCCTCCTGCGGTCTGATGATGAAGTTCGAATGGCCGTTGCTGCTGCCGGAAAACCATGCGGTCGGCCGGCTGGCCGCCGCCACGCGGGACATCAGCGAATATGTCGTGGGCCTCGCCAAGGCGTTCGGCCTCGCGCCGGGCCTCAACCCCGTCGAAGGCGGCGTCACCCTGCACCACGCCTGCCACGCGCGGGCGCAGAACATGGGCGCCAAGTCGGCCGAGATGCTGCGGCTGATCCCCGACACCGCCGTCGAATTGGTCGAGCGCTGCTCGGGCCACGGCGGCACCTTCGGGGTGATGAAATCGACCGCCCACGTGGCCCGCAAGGTCGGCCGCCCGGCCGCCCGCCAGGTGGCCCAGAAGAACCAGGCCGAGCTCTGCTCCGACTGTCCGCTCGCCTGCAAGCATCTGGGCCAGATGCTGTCGGCTGAGACCGCGCCCGAGCTCAACGCCAACCCGCGGCAGGGCCACCCCATCGAGGTCTTCGCCCGCGCCTACGGAGTGCTCTGACCATGCCCGCCAACCTTCGTCAGATTACCCCCGCCGATTTGATCCCGGACGCCGACTATGCCCGCGACCGGCGCGACCGGCGCGCCGCCCTGCTGCCGGTGAAACGCCTGCGCCGCGTGTCGCTGGGCCCGGTCTGCACCTTCTATTTCGAGAGCTACGAGACCATGCTCTTCCAGGTGCAGGAGATGCTGCTCACCGAGAAGGGCGGGGTGGCCCAGGTCCCTGACGAACTCGCCGCCTACAACCCGCTGATCCCGCAGGGCTCGGAGCTGGTGGCCACGGTGATGTTCGAGATCGAGGATCCGGTCCGCCGCGAGGCGACGCTGGGCCGGCTCGGCGGCGTCGAGGACCAGTTCTTCCTCCAGGTCGGTACGACCCGCGTCCTGGGCTTGCCCGAAGGCGACGTCGAACGCACGCGGGAGGACGGCAAGACCTCCTCCGTCCACTTCCTGCGCTTCCCGTTGACCGCTGACCAGGTCGCCAGGTTCCGCGATCCGGGCACGGAGATCATGATCGGCTGCGCCCACGAGGCCTACAGCCACCTGGCCGGCCTCACCCCCGCCACCCGCGCCGAACTGGCGAAGGATTTCGCCTGAAACGAACAGGGCCGCCCTTGCGGACGGCCCTTCTGTCGTTTGAAGCCTGAGACCTGGAAAATCTCGAACAGGCCGGTCAGCCCTTGATATCGGAGAACTTCTTGCCCTCGGCGACGAGCTTTTCCAGGAGGGCGGAGGGCTTGAAGTCGTCGCCCAGGTCGGCCTGGAACGCCTTCATCCTGGCCAGCACCTCGCCGAGGCCGATCTGGTCGGCGTAGTGCATCGGCCCGCCGCGGTAGACCGGCCAGCCGTAGCCGTTCACCCAGACCACGTCGATGTCGGAGGGACGGATCGCCTTGCCCTCCTCGAGGATTTTCGCGCCCTCGTTGATCATCGCATAGAGGCAGCGGTCGAGAATCTCCTCGTCGGTGATCTTGCGCACCTTGACGCCCGACTTGGCGCGGATGTCGTGGACGATCTTCTCGGTGATCGGGCTGGGCGTGGAATTGCGTTCGGCGTCGTAGTCGTAGTAGCCCGCGCCGGTCTTCTGGCCCTTGCGGCCCATCTCGCAGAGCACCTCGCGGACGGTGGAGCTCTTGGACTCCTCCTTGACCCAGCCGATGTCCAGGCCGGCCAGGTCGCTCATGGCGTAGGCGCCCATCGGAAAGCCGAAATCGTAGAGCACACGGTCGATATCCCAGGGCATCGCGCCCTCGAGCAGCAGCTTCTCGCTCTCGCGCCGGCGCTGGGCCAGCATGCGGTTGCCGACGAAGCCATAGGCGACGCCCACCAGGACGCTGACCTTGGCGATCTTCTTGCCGAGCTTCATGGCGGTGGCGATGACGTCCTTGGCGGTCTTCTCGCCGCGGACCACTTCCAGCAGCTTCATGACGTTGGCCGGCGAGAAGAAGTGCATGCCGATGACGTCCTGCGGACGCTTGGTCGCCGAGGCGATCTCGTCGACGTCCAGGTAGCTGGTGTTGCTGGCCAGGATCGCGCCCGGCTTGCAGATCGCGTCCAGCTTGGCGAACACGTCCTTCTTGATGTCAATGCGCTCGAACACCGCCTCGATGACGAGGTCGCAGTCGGCGAAATCGTTCATGTCGAGCGAGCCGGTCAGCAGGCCCATGCGCTTCTCGGTCTCTTCCGGTTTCGCGCCGCGGGAGCGCTCATAGTTCTTGCGGATGACCGAGAGGCCGCGCTCCAGCGCGTCCTGCTTCAGCTCGACCATCACCACCGGGATGCCGGCGTTGACGAAGTTCATCGAGATGCCGCCGCCCATGGTGCCCGCACCCAGGACGCCCACCTTCTTGATCTCGCGGATCGGGGTGTCGTCCGGCACGTCGGGGATCTTGTTGGCCTGGCGCTCGGCAAAGAAATAGTAGCGCTGGGCGGCCGACTGGCTGCCGCTCATCAGCTCGCCGAACAGCTTGCGCTCGGCCTGCAGGCCTTCGTCGAAGCTGTCGGAATTCACCGCGGCCTCGACCGCCTTGATATTGTTCTCCGGCGCCATGAAGCCACGGAATTTGCGGGCGTTGGCCTTGCGGAAGCTCTCGAAGATCTCGGGATGACCCTTGGCCGCCTCGAGCTTGGCGTTGTTCTCGCGGACCTTCACCAGCGGCTTGCCCTCGGCGACGGCCTTGCGGGCGAAGGTGAGCGCGCCCTCCATCAGCTTGCCCTCTTCGGCCAGCTCGTCGACCAGGCCCATGGAAAGCGCCTGCTTGGCCGGCACGTGCCGGCCGGAGGTCACCATGTCCAGCGCGGCTTCGACGCCGACGATGCGCGGCAGCCGCTGGGTGCCGCCGGCGCCGGGCAGGAGGCCCAGCGCCACTTCCGGCAGGCCCACCCGCGCCGAGGGGACCGCCACACGGTAGTGGGCGCAGAGCGCCACTTCCAGGCCGCCGCCCAGCGCCGTGCCGTGGATCGCGGCGATCACCGGCTTGGGCGAGTTCTCCATCATGTTCTGGACGTCGAGCAGCGAGGGGCCGGTCATGGCGCCGCCGAACTCGGTGATGTCCGCCCCGGCGATGAAGGTGCGGCCTTCGCAGATCAGCACGACGGCCTTTGCGTCCGAGGCGCTTGCCGCCTTGAAGCCTTCGAAGAGGCCCTCGCGCACTTTGGCCGACAGCGCGTTCACCGGCGGCGAGTTCAGCGTGATGATTGCGATGTCGCCATCCTGGGTGAGGGTGGTCACCGAATTGATCTCGGTCATGGGAGGTTCCTCAAGGGCTGGCGGCCGCTCGTTCAAAGGGATGGCGGCCCTGAAATTCAAACGCCTGTTACAGGCCACGCTGGACCCTTCCAAGTCAAATATGCGAGGGGACGGGGGCGGCCAGGGCGCGCTCTCCGCCTCGGCGGAAGACACAGCAAGCGGAGGCCAGGGATGGCGCAGGATCTGTTTTCACTGAACGGGCGGGTGGCGCTGGTCACCGGCGGCTCGCGCGGCATCGGCAAAATGATCGCAAGGGGCTTCCTCGAGGCCGGCGCGGCCAAGGTCTATATCTCCTCGCGCAAGGCGCCGGCCTGCATCGAGACCGCCGAGGAACTGGGCCCGCAGTGCATCGCCCTGCCCCAGGATGTCTCGACGCTCGACGGGATCAAGGCGCTGGCCGCCGCCTACCTCGCCAAGGAACCCAAGCTCGACATCCTGCTCAACAACGCCGGCGCCGCCTGGGGCGCGCCCTTCGACGAGTTTCCGGAGAGCGGCTGGGACAAGGTGGTCGACCTGAACCTGAAGTCGCCCTTCTTTCTCACCCAGGCCCTGCACGGCGCGCTGAAGGCGTCGGCAACCCACGAGCGCCCGGCCAAGGTGATCAACGTGGCCTCGATCGACGGCATCCGGCTCAACCCGCAGGAGACCTATTCCTACCACGCCTCCAAGGCCGGCCTGATCTACCTGACCCGCCGGATGGCGGCGCGGTTGATCCAGGATTCGATCGTCATGAGCGCCATCGCGCCGGGCGCCTTCGCCTCCGACATGAACCGGGTCGCCCGCGACCAGGCAGACCTTGTCGCCAAGCGCATCCCGTCGCGGCGCATCGGCACGGACGAGGACATGCAGGGGGTCGCCATCTACCTGGCCAGCCGCGCCGGCGACTATGTGGTCGGCGAGACCATCGCGGTGGACGGCGGCGTGGCGCTGGCCAGCTTCGGCGGGCTGTAGCCGCATACGGAACGCCTGAGCTTGGCCGCGGATTGGGTTATGACCGTTCCGTGAGCCGAGCCCGCCGCCCTTGACCGATCCCAGCCCAAGCCTCGGACGACGCGGCCGCTATCTGCTGGCGGCGATCGGCGTCGCGGTGCTGGTGCTGGCCATCGCCCTCTATGCGGGGCGCCGGACGATCGCTCGCGAGGCCCTGGTCGGCTGGCTGCGCTCGCATGGCGTGGCGGCGACGGCGCAGGTGGGCGACATCGGCTTCGGCGCCTTCCGCGGCCAGGTGCAGGTGGGCGATCCGCGGGCGCCGGACTTCGTCGCGGGCGACGCCGAGGTGACCTACGGACTGAAGGGCCTGGGCTTCGAGGTGCGCTCGGTGAAGCTGACGCGGCCGGTGGTGCGCGCGCGGCTGCACAAGGGCGTGCTGAGCTTCGGCCAGCTCGATCCGCTGATCGCCGACCTGCGCAAACACCCGCCGCGCCCCAACGCCGCCCAGCCCCGGATCGAGGTCAAGGGCGTAACCCTGCTGCTGGCCACCGAATACGGCCCGGCCCGCCTGACCGCCGACCTCACCATGGCCGACGGCAAGCTCATGGCGCTCACCGCAGCCTCGGCGCCGGCGCGACTGAGGAGCCCGCAGTTCGACGTCAGCCTCGGCGCGGGCGCGCTTACGCTACGCACCCGTGGCGACCGGGTGGACCTCACCGCCGACCTCGCCCTGCCGAGGGCAGTCGCCGGCTCGTTGAGCACGGATGGCGCGCGGCTGCACCTGACCGGCCAGGGCCCCTATCCCGACCTCAAGACCCGGCGCGGCGACGGCGCCGTGACGCTTCGCGCGACCTTGAGCGGCGTGCGGCTGGCGGGGGGCGGCGCGCGACTCGAGGGGCCGCAGCTCTTCGCCGGTTTCGACGGGACGGCGGCGGGCTGGCTCGACACCCTGACGCTCACCGGCAGGGGCGACGCGAGCCTGCGCGCCGCCTCCGCTGCGGCCAGCGCCAATCGCCTCGGCGCGGCCGGCGTGCAGGTCCACGCCGCCGATCTGCGCTGGAGCCGCAAGGGCGGCGACACCATCTCGGCGACCCCGCGCATCACCGCGGGCCTGCGCGACGTCGCCGCCGGCGACCTTCGCCTGCCGCGGGTGGCCGGCGCCTTCGAAGGGCCGGTGGCGTTGGGGCCGCAGGGCGCGGCGGTGGCGCTCAAGGGCAGCCTCAACGGCCGCGGGGCCTGGGCCGGGCTGGGCGCGCCGCTGGCCGCCGACTCAAAAGAAATCGCCGCGATGAAGCGCGCCGCCCGCGGCTTCAGCTTCGACGCCCCGGCGCTCTCGCTGGCGGTTTCGAAGGGCGCCTCGCACCTCTCGCTCGCCCAGCCCCTGCGGGTGGTCGCCGGGTCGGGCGGCCAGGCGGTGCTGGCTCAGCGCAACGGCGGCGCCTGGAGCCTGACGGTCGCCGGCGGCGGCCTGCCGAACGTCGAGGCCCAGGCCAGTCGCGTGGCCTTCGCGAACGGCGCCGCCACGGCGACCGGCCGGATCAAGGCCGCGCTCTCCGTCGGTCCGGTCGAGGACCTGACGGCCGACGCCGCCGGGACCCTGAAGCTCGCCAACGGCGGCGTCAGCTTTACTGCGGCGGGCTGCATGCCTGTGCAGGCCCGCAGGATCGAGCTCGCCGCCAACGACCTCGAAGCGCTGGCCATGCGGCTGTGCCCCGACCGCGGGCCGCTGTTCAGCCTGGCTGACGGGACCTGGCGGCTGCAGGGCCAGGCCGCGGGTCTCGCCGTCGCCGCGCCCTTCGCGCAGGCGCGGATCGAGGACGGGGCGGGCCGCCTCGACGCCACGGGCACGGCCGGGCGCCTGACCCTCAACGCGGTCATCGGGGTCGCCCGCTTGGTCGACACCGCGCCGCAGACCCGGTTCGCGACGCTGCAGGTCGGCGGCCAGGCCGCGGTCCGGGACGACGCGGCCACCGCCGACCTGACTTTCCGTACGCTGCAGGCCCAGACGATCGGCCACGCCGTGCTGCACCACGACCTGCGCACCCGCGCCGGCGGGCTGGCGATCGCCACCGGCACACTGACCTTTGCCGAGGGCGGGCTGCAGCCGGTCCAGCTCTCGCCGCTGGCCTCGTTCGTCGGTTCGCCGGCCGCCGGTTCGGCGGCCTTCACCGGCCGCTTCGACTGGACCACGGCGGGGGTGACCAGTTCCGGCGTGCTCGACGTTCCACGCCTGGATTTCCTGAGCCCGGTGGGCGAGGTCGCCGGCCTCTCGGGCAAGGCGGTGTTCACCAGCCTCGCGCCCCTGATCGCCGCCCCGGGCCAGGTGCTGAAGGCCGAGGGGGTTGACGCCTTTGCCGCGCTCACCGGCCTCTCGGCGGCCTTCGAGGTGCAGCAGAGGGCGCTGATCATCTCCGGCGGCGAGGCCAGGGTCGGCGGCGGCAAGGTCCGCGTCGAGCGCCTGACCGTGCCGCTGGTCGCCGGCGCACCGATCCAGGGCTCGCTGATCTTCGAGGGCGTACAGCTGCACGACCTGGTCGAAGCCTCGCCGTTCGGGGACAAGGTCGACCTCGACGCCGTGGTCAGCGGGCGCATCCCGTTCGAGACCCAGGATGGCAAGGTGCGCATCCTGGGCGGCGACCTGCACGCCATCCAGTCGGGACGCCTCTCCATCGACCGCAGCGCGCTGGACGCCGTGGCGGCCAGCGGCTCGGCTGACCTGCCGACGGGGACGACCACCGCCGTCCAGGCCAACGACACCTTCACCGACTTCGCCTACCAGGCCATGGAGAACCTGGCCTTCACGACGCTGGACGCCGGGGTCGAGACCCACGCCGACGGCCGCCTCGGCGTGCTCTTCCACGTTGTCGGCAAGCACGATCCGCCGCAGCATCAGGAGATCAAGCTCTCGCTCTTCGACCTGATCGGGCGCAAGTTCCTCGGCCAGAAGCTCCCGCTGCCGTCCAACACCGGCGTGGACCTGACGCTCGACACCACGCTCAATCTCGACGACCTGCTGGCGGACTACGCCGACTACCAGCGGCTCCGCAATTCAGCCCCGGTTCAGACGCCGGCGCGCAAATGAGGACCCATGGCCATGGAGACGACCACATGATCGCCCCACCCCGACCGCTGCTCGCGCTGGCCGCCCTCAGTGTGCTGAGCTTCGCGGCCTGCGCGCCGACCATCCACGTGAAGGTCGACCCGATCACCATCTACGCCAAGCTGGACGCCAACGTTCGGCTGCAGCTGTCCGAGGACGTCAAAGCCCTCATCCAGAAAAACCCGAACCTCTTCTGAGGCGCATGAGCATGACCCACAGACACATCATCACCCTCGCCGTCCTGGCCGCGCTCGCAGCCCCGGCGGCCGCCGTCGCCCAGTCCACCGCCACCAAGGCCACGGTCGACGCCGCCAAGTCCGCCGGCGTGGTGGGCGAGCAGGCCGACGGCTTCCTGGGCTTCGTCACCGCAGCGGCCGATCCCGCGATCAAGACCGCCGTCGCCGAGATCAACGCCGGCCGAGCCGAGCTCTACAAGCAGGCCGCCGCCAAGAACGGCGTCAGCGCCGCCGCCGCCGGCGCCGCGGCCTTTGAAAGCGTCGTGAAGGGCAAGCTGCGCCCGGGCGACTACTACAAGCCCGCGGGCGGCGGCTGGACGAAGAACTGACTAACCCGCGAGCTGGGCTTTCCGCTCGCGGCGGCGCCGCGTGAGGATGTGCTCGGTATAGCCGTTCGGCTGCGTGCGGCCCTCGAACACCAGGTCCAGCGCGGCCTGGAAGGCGATGCTGGCGGCCGGGTCCGGCGCCATGGGCTGATAGAGCGGATCGCCGGCGTTCTGGCTGTCCACCACCTTGGCCATCCGGGCCAGGGTCTCGCGGACCTGGGCTTCGGTGCAAACCGCGTGGTGCAGCCAGTTGGCGATGTGCTGGCTGGAGATCCGCAGGGTGGCGCGGTCCTCCATCAGGCCGACGTCGTGGATGTCCGGCACCTTGGAGCAGCCGATGCCCTGGTCGATCCAGCGGACCACGTAGCCGAGAATGCCCTGGGCGTTGTTGTCCAGCTCCTGCTGGATGTCGGCGGCGTTCCAGTTGGACTTCGCGAGCGGCGGGGTGAGCAGTTCGTCCAGCCCGGTCGTCTCGCCCGACGCCGCCATCTGGGTCTGCAGCGCCGACACGTCGACCTCGTGATAGTGCAGGGCGTGCAGCACCGCGGCGGTGGGGGAGGGCACCCAGGCGGTGTTGGCGCCGGCCTTCGGATGGCCGACCTTGGTCTCCAGCATGGCCTGCATCATGTCGGGCGCCGCCCACATGCCCTTGCCGATCTGGGCATGGCCGGGGAAGCCGGTCGCCAGCCCCGCCTCGACGTTGCGCTTCTCATAGGCCGGCAGCCAGGGCTCGGCCTTGATGGCGTCCTTGCGGGCGACCGGCCCGGCTTCCATGGCGGTGTGGATCTCATCGCCCGTGCGGTCGAGGAAGCCGGTGTTGATGAACACCACCCGGTCCCTGGCGGCGTGGATGCAGGCCTTCAGGTTGGCGCTGGTGCGGCGCTCCTCGTCCATGATGCCGATCTTGACGGTGTCGCGCGCCAGGCCCAGCGCGTCCTCGACCACGTCGAACAGGCGCACGGCCAGGGCCACCTCGTCCGGCCCGTGCATCTTCGGCTTCACCACATAGACCGAGCCCGCCGGGCTGTTGCGGCGCTGGCCCTTCAGGTCGTGCAGGGCGGCGGTGACGGTGATCAGGGCGTCGAGCGCCGTCTCGTAGATCGGCTGGCCGTTCAGGGTTGCGGCGTCGGTGGTCATGTGGTGGCCGACGTTGCGCACCAGCATCAGGCTGCGGCCGCGCAGGGTCAGTTCGCCGCCGCTCGCTGACGTGTACTGACGGTCGTCTTCAAGCCGGCGGGTTTCGGTCTGGCCGCCCTTGGCGAAGCTGGCGGTGAGATCGCCGCGCATCAGCCCCAGCCAGTTGCGGTAGACGCCAACCTTGTCCTCGGCGTCGACGGCGGCGACCGAGTCCTCGCAGTCCTGAATGGCGGTCAGCGCGGCCTCGACCAGCACGTCGGCGATGCCCGCGGCGTCGTCCTTGCCGATGGAATGGCCGCGGTCGATCAGGATTTCCACGTGCAGGCCATTGTGGGCCAGCAGCACGCCCTTGGGCGCGGCGGCCGCGCCGCGCCAGCCGGTGAGCTGGGCGGGCGTCGCAAGGCCGGTCTCGCGACCGCCGCCCAGGCTGACGACCAGGCCCTCGTCCCGGATGGCGTAGGCGGTCGCATCAGCATGGGAGCCGGAGGCCAGCGGCGCGACCCGGTCCAGCAGGCCGCGCGCGAAGGCCACCACCTTGGCGCCGCGCGAGGCGTCGTAGCCCTTGCCGCCGGTCGGCGGTTCCAGGGCGTCGGTGCCGTAGAGCGCATCATAGAGGCTGCCCCACCGCGCATTGGCGGCGTTCAGCGCGAAGCGGCCATTCGATACCGGCACCACCAGTTGCGGGCCGGCGAGCCGGGCGATCTCCGGATCGACATTGGCGGTAGTGATCTGGCAGGCGGGGGGTTCCGGCAGCAGGTAGCCGATCTCGCGCAGGAAGGCGGTCTCCTCGGCCACGTCGAAATCGCGGCCCCGGCGCTCGCGCCACCAGCCGTCGATCTGCGCCTGCAACTCGTCGCGGCGCGCCAGCAGGGCGGCGTTCTTCGGC
>Ga0307517_10001837_pt1 | contig 34798 bp, 27 predicted proteins | sample 23_EM_MG_FD_194515 | JGI IMG/M metagenome (GOLD analysis project Ga0307517, IMG submission 194515) | Populus trichocarpa ectomycorrhiza microbial communities from riparian zone in the Pacific Northwest, United States - 23_EM | ecosystem: Host-associated > Plants > Roots > Unclassified | place... | reverse complement strand
GTCAGGGCGGGAGAAGCCTAGATCAGGCGACGTCAGAACGCAAAGGCGGTGCACCAGACGCAGTCAGGACGCACAGGACGTAGGGGTCCGTGTCGGGATGGCGTCAGGACGGACGGCGCTAAGTAACACAAAATCAGGACGCAACGTCGGATCGACGTCGCGTCCTGATTCGCGATTAGCGTTCGGGCGTCAGGTGCGTCAGACGCACAGGACGCATAGGACGCAGGGTATTATTTTTGCTGATGTAACAGAGGAAGGGTCAACCGATCAGAAGAGGAGCAGTAGGGTGCCAGCCGGTGAGTAGCAGTAGAGTGCCAGCCGGTGGGTAGCAGTATGGTGCCAGCGGGTGAGTAGCAGTAGGGTGCCAGCCGGAAGGGAGGTAAGCAGTAAGGTGCCAGCTAAGGGGGCAGTACGGTGCCAGCGGACAGAACCGGGAGGGGGGAGGAGGCAGGATCGCAAACGGGCTAGCCACAACGGACAAACGGGCCATAGCAAGGGCTTTTGGGACGATGACGAGACCAGGACGAGACCGTGATGTTACTAACCGAGGCTTTCCCCATCAGAGGTACAAGCCCAGCAAGCCGAGGCCTACTTTGACCGAGAGTCTGACACCGTAACGCCGACCGTGAACGAAGCGAGAAGCTTTCCGACCGTGCAAAATACTAAGCGAGGTGCAAAGCAAGTGCGGGGTCAGGGGGAGAACCGAACTTCATGAGCGGGTGTCAACGATGAACAGGAACATGAACCCTAAGGTGGGGAGGCATGCGTGCCTCAGGAGAGTAGGGAAGATGGCTTAACGTCAACCCCTAGGCAGTAGCCATGATGGGGGAAGAGATGTGGGTAGGGGAAACTGATGATGATTTCCCGTAGTGTTGAGATTTCAATCGCCGGAGGTGGAGGAGAGATGGTTCGTGTCCTATCGCTTGGTCAGTTTTTTTTTTCTTTTTTTCTTTTTTTTTTTTTCTTTTTTATATCATGTATTCTCAGTTAAGGTACAAGAACTCGCATGCATCGTGAGATATGGCGTAAAGAAAACCTTAATTCCAACAACGGCCAGCTTCACCTCCTCATGGGAAAAATCAAACACCCCGAATTCATAGGAAAAATCCCCCTCGCCTAGCACCTAGGACAATAATACCCCAGACACGTAAGGAAACAATTCATAGAGACGTACAGGAGAGCCCAAACCCTTCAGCAGGCTCCCCTTAAAACAAAAGAAAGGATTGGCTCGCGAAGGCCCGATAGGGCCCGGGGGGGAGGATGTCTGATCGCTGTTACGAGAGAAAACCACTGGACTTGTAGGCTGACATTTTAACCATAAAAGTACTGTCGCGCCGGTAATTACATCGATCCAAGGCATTGGACATCATGCAAGGAGATAGCGGAATACCAGCACTGGGAGTAACCGAGGAATGGACGAACGATCGGTGAGGATGAGGGGGCTGTAAGGTGCCGGCTGCTGTAGCTGTAACGGTGCAAGCGGAGACAACCTGGAGATGGGAGAAGGAAGGATAGCGAACAGGGTAGCCACAACCGACAAACGGGCCATAGCCAGGGCGTTTGGGACGACGACGAAACCGCGCGGGACCGTGATGTTACTAACCGAGGCCTTCCCTATCAGAGGTACAAGCCCAGCAAGCCGAGGCCTACTTTGACCGAGAGTCCGACACCGTAACGCCGACCGTGAATGAAGCGAGAAGCTTTCCGACCGCGCAAACTGCTAAGCGAGGTGCAAAGCAAGTGCGGAGTAAGGGGGAGAACTGAACATCATGAGCGGATCAACGACGAACGAGAACGAGAACCCCAAGGAGGGGAGGCCGACAGGCCTCAGAAGAGGAGGACGGTTGGCTTAACGTCAACTCCTAGGCAGTAGCCATCGTAGGAGAAGAGAGGTGGGTGGGGGAAAGTGACGATGATTTGTCGTGGTGTTGAGATTTCAATCGCCGGAGATGGAGGAGAGATGGTTCGTATGCCTATCCCTTGGTCGGTTTTTTTCTTCTTTTTTTTTTCTTTTTTTGTAATCATGCGTTCATTGTTTTTAGGTACAAAAAGCCTCATGCAGCGCTAGCTATGGAGAGAAAAAAACCTATAAATCAAAACAGATAACAAAAGAAAGTCACGGCACTAGTAAATATCCACTATCACGCCGGTTTCTCCTCCGCCGGGCCCTCGGCCACATATAACAAGGAAAGTACAACCAACAACTTAGTCGTCTAGCAAGGAAAGCCTACATAAAGTAAAGTAAGGGAAAATTACCCAACGACCCTAACCCTCAGCCAACGAAAAAACACGAAAAACCAGAGGGGGCAGCCTGGGGGGGGAGAGGGAAAACGGGGGGGAAGAGGGGGTGGTGGTGGGGGGGAACATCGTGGAGGGGAATCCCGTGGAGGTTACGCCTATATAGGTGGCGAGTCTTTTTAGCAGTGGGAGGGATGACCAGAGTGGGGCTTCGGGACCGACATCAGAGAGGCGGTGGAGGAGGCGCGACCTGCTGTGCTGTCTCGAGGGGCAGGATAGGACGGCGTGCTCGAAGGTTTCAGGTTCCAAGCCGCAGCGGGGGCAGGAGGTATCAGCATCGGGGGACCTCCAGGTCGGGTGGGCAGCCAGGTAACTTTTTCCGGCTCTCATCTGGTGAATCCTCCCGGCAACGAACTTGCCCAAGCCCATGAAAGGCCTCGGTTGTAGCGCGGGGGGATGTAGGTAGTACCCCGGGGTCGGGAAACGGGAGGCCCACTCCACGAGGAGTTTCTCTCTTATCCTGTTCTTTAGGGCGGAATAGGTGCTGTCCATCAAGGACTGGGGCGGGAGGACGGGGGTAGGACACACAAGGTGGGAGTTGATCATGGGCATCCGAGATAGCCCAAGGGTGAAGGGTATTGTCCGGTGAGCCACCGCCTCCACCGGCAGGTGGTTTCTTATCGGTGGGACAGGTCGGGGCGTTTTCCAGTGCAGGGGGAGGTACACGGACGATAAGCCTCGGGTTATGGCCCGCGAGGAGTCAGGTGCCCGGTGGACCGAGAGTGAAGGGAATGAGGGGTGAAGGCGGGCTGTTGCGGGGTTCAAGCCGGGAGGGGAGCAGACTACCTTGAGCGCCGCCAGCCTCTGCCGGTGGGCGATCATGAGGGAGATGGGCAGGAGGCAAGACTCCACCGAAAGTATCCCGGTGGGCGTAGCTGAGAAGCGGTTTGTGGTCCACCTCTCGACCTGGCGCCAGAATGTATCGAGGCGGGCTGTCGTTCCTACGCTAGATGTGAACAGATCCGCGCCGTAGAGCAGGATGGGGGCGACGAGTGACGTTGCCAATCTGTGGCATAGATATGGGGGGAGGCCCGCCCCGGGCGGGCTAAGGCGGCGAATGACGGCGAACGCCCCTTGGGCCAGAGCCAGGCGACGCGAGAAATCTGCAGCCGGGTCAAGGGCCGGAGTGAACCAGTACCCGGGCCACCGGATGGAGTTTCCAGGGTGAAACAATTCCCCTTTGATTTGGATAGGTGCGATGCACTTCGGCGAGTGCCTCTGGCTGGGGGTCCTCCAATGGATCAGTTCTGTCTTCGCAACCGAGAAGGAGACGCCTAAACGGGACGTCTTTCTTTCAAGCTTGTCGAACAGCTCCTGGAGAAGGCGGATATTGCCACGGTAGGAAAGGGAAGCCACTGTGAGGGGGAAGTCGTCCACATATGATATCATCAGGCCCCGAGGGATCCCGAAGTGCAGTGGCGCAACTAGAGAAGGAAGAGGAGCGGGGAGATTGGAGAGCCCTGGGGGGCGCCGACATTGACAGGAACTGGGGTCCCTGGTGCCCCCTGGAAAATCAGGGTGCAGCTTCGTTCACCTAGAAAGGACGAAACCCAGGAGACCAGGTAGGAGGGTATCCCGCCTTCCCTCAGGATGCGGGCCAGAGTGTGGTTGTCGACGTTGTCGAACCCTGCTTTTATATCCAGAAACAGGGAGGAGACCTTGAGACGGGCCCTCTGTAGGGTTCTGACGTCGTTGGTGAGGGTGAGGCACGCGTCATAGGTGCTGAGCCCAGGCAGCGAACCGCATTGGTTGGGGTGCAACAGTCCTCTAAGCCGGGCTGCCGCAAGTAGGCGGGCTGCTATGATCCTCTCGAGGACCTTTGAGATTGTTCGGATCAGGATGATAATCCTGAAGGACGAGGGTGATTTGTAGGAGGGCTTCCCTGGCTTGTCGAGTACTACTCCATTCGAGCTCTTCAGCGACACGGGGTGGTACCAGAGGAGGACCAGCGGAGAAAGTATGTGGAGGAGGATTGAGGGGTTGATCTTGTTGACCTGCTTCCAGGTGGAGTAGGGTATCCCGTCCGGGCCGGGGGCCGAAGTCGGGGAGCACTTTGAGAGAGCCGCGGCTATCTCGTCTGTCGTTAGGGGGGGTGCCGACCTGTTCGGTCTGAGCCTAGGCGGCGGGGAGAAGGGTTCCTTGGGGGGGAAGAAGTGTTCCAGAAGTACACTGTTCATTTGTTGTGGGGTTTCGGCCCCTGGGAGGGAGGGGAAGCGCGGCTGGGCCCACCCATAGGCGAACCTCTTGGCCGTCCAAAGGCTCTGAGGGGTGGCGGTCAGCAGAAAAGAGGACCAGTGTTTGCTTTTCGCAGCCTTGAGTGCCTTGAAATACCCCGCCTTGGAGGAGCCGGCAACTTCCCGCATGTGTGGTGAGTCGTGTTTTCTGGCCGCTCTTGCTGCCTTGTAATACTCACGACAGAGGATAGAAAGGTGTGGGGTCCACCAAGGTTTGGAGTGGTGGGAAGGCCTGGACACAGGCGTGTGTTCCTTGAGGAGAGCTACCAGCCGGTTCAGCGACTCCGACATCCATTCGTCCAGTTGCGGGGGGGTGGGGCATGGGGGTGCGGCTGGGACCTTGAAAGCCTTGACGATCGGGTCCAGGGTTACCCAGTCCGTGTCTGCCCAGCGTGGGCGCGGGGGTTTTTGGTTCAGGGAGGGCGTGGCGAGGGTGATTGTTATTGGTATATGGTCGGAACCTGTTGAGGGGAGAGAAGCTTCCCAACTCTTAACCAGAGGGAGGAGGGGGGCGTTTGCATAGTAAAGATCTATGACCCAAGGGCGTGCGATGTCCACTAAGGGAAACCTTGTGTACTCACCCGGGGGATTCAGGAGGGCGAAACCGGACTCTGCCGCTTTCTCAAAGCAGGGAGTCGAAGACGAAATTTGCCGACTCGAGAAGTGGCGTAAGGGGTCCGAGAGGGGGTTGTGGATGTTGAGGTCTCCCAAGACTAGGAGGGGAAACCCAAGATCGGGGAAAAGAACTTCTGGTGAAACGGAGTGGACCCTATGGTCAGCAGGTTTGGTGGAGTAAGCATTAATAACCCTGAATGAGTGGAAGTCGGTGTTAAAGAGAGGCTCGTTGGAGGAGATGTCGAGGGCGAGAACATCGTCCACCCCTTGGAACTTGGGGAGCACCATGTAATTGGAAAGAAAAGACATATAAACGTAGGCAGCCACGCGTGGCTTCCTAACCGGGGGAAAAAAAGATTTAAAACCATTAAAGGAAGGAACGTGAGCCTTGTTGACAGGTGGATCCTGTAAAAGGACTATCAAAGGGTAGGTGGTCGCTTCTTTGAACGACTCGAACAAAGAAAGAAAAACATTCCAGCTCCCAAGGCAGTTATGTTGAATGATGCAGAGAAGCATAGGGGCAGGGGCCGGCCCTTGACCCTGGTGAGGAGGTGCGGGTTGATTATTCATTACCGGGACGAACCCGACGATCGCGAGGTGCAGGGGAAGGGCTTGGTTCCTCCAGGGGGAGAGGACCACCGAAACCGTGAGTAGTGCCAGGGCGCGTAGATGGCCCGGCTGGGGGAGGTTGTCTGGAGGTTGTTAGGTCCACCTCATCGGGACCCTCCCCGGGCGGGGGAGTAGTGGATGTCGGGCCGCAATCGACCGCCAAATGCATGGGGTCTTGACCAGTTGGAGCGGGGGCTGGCGAGTTGGTTCTTGTGGGGACAGGCGGGGGAGGTCTAGCCGGACACTCCCTGAATGTGGCAGTGTGGTCACCACCGCAGTGACAGCAATGGGGGGGCGAGGTCGGACAACAGGATGGGACTGGCTTATTGTTCCCGTTCCTGGGGCAGGTTGGATTCTGGCATCTCTGAGCCGCGCGAGTATGGTGAAGCGCACAAATGGGGCACGTGGGGTGGGTGGCGGGGCATCATTGATGGGCGTGTCCGTATCTCCCGCAGTTCTTACACTGGGAGGTTCGGGAGGAGGAGAAGGCAAGTTCGAGCTTGCGTTTCTGTGAGAGAATGACGACCCCTGAAGTAAGGGCCAAATCGTTGTGGGGGTCGACGGTGATAACCAGCGAAGTTGCCTGCTTGGTCTCCCTAGAATCTCTGCTAGGGTTAAGGTACCTGGCTGAGAGAATCTGGGTCGCTTTGTCGTTGAGGATTGCTTGCCGGATATATGGGAAGAGTTCTTCTTCATCTTGGGGGAGGAACCGTAGGGGGAGGCCGTGGATGGCTAGTTGGACGGCGGTGGGGGCGAGGACGAGGGTGCCCCAGGGTTGTTTCCTACTGGGAAGGACTGGTTGAGGGCCCTGGTGAGGGAGTCGAAGTAAGGGGCGTACGAGGCGGCGGGGGTGGCTTTGTCGGTAACGGTCAGAGAGACGGAGCCACGAGGGTTAACGGTAGCGGAGAAGCCAAAGGGGAGGAGGCAGTTCGATTCGCGGAGGACGCGAGCGGCGATGTCGGGAAAGGTAGCAGCAATGGTGTGAGCGTCCGGGTGAGGGGAAGGGGACTGGCGAGGAGCAAAGAAGCGTTGTTGGGCACCTGGAAGGGAGGGCGGCCCCTTTTTAACAGGAGGGGCCGTCGCACTCGCAACTTGTTGGGGGGAAGGAGGCTTCCCACCTTTGCTTTTGCCCTTACCGCCTGAGCCTGAGCCCGAGGCAGCTTGCGCATAGGAGGGGGAGGGGTGGACGTCAGGATGGAGGTGGCCTGGGGAGAAGGAGTCAAGGTTGTACCTCCCCTTCCGGAATTCCCCGGCCTCGTATGAGTTGGGATAGAGCCTGGCGTACTTCTCGGGGTCCCCGAACGCCTTGCCAAGCCTCGTATTGTAGCATGGTATGAGGTATTTAGGGTCTTCAGCCGTGGCTGAGAGAGGTGGGGGTGGTGCACGGGCCCTTTCTTTCCCTTTCCTTGCAGGGGGGGGGCCGGCAGTTGGAGGCGGTTGGGGATTTCTTTGTGGGGGGGGGGCCGGTGCTGTGGGGGCAGGGATTGGGGCTGACACACGATGTGACAGGTCACGTATGGATGCTTGGAGATCGGCAATCCCCGGAGCGGTTTGTTGTTCTTGGGTGTGGGGGAGGTTCGCGAGTTGAGAGGAAATATCATGGAGCTCCTCCCTGAGGTTCTCGTTTTCCTCGGAGATGGTTGCGACCGCCTGGGTTACCCCGCTCAGCTCGTGTGAGATGGTCACTAGGCCCAGGACGAGCTGGGAGAGGAGAACGATCGTGATGCACTCAATGGGGAGGGTGCCGGCCTGCGCGTCTGGGCTGAGATCCAGGAAGTGTTGGTTGCTGAGCCTGAGGGCGCTCCTCGCCTGGCCGAGTTGCCTCATCATGAACTCGACGGGGAAGTCTGTCGAGGGGGTACCGGAACGCGACGGGAGGGGGGAGTTGAGGGCTGAGGGCCTACCGAAGGCTGCGTTCCCTGGGGGGAGGCCATCGGGGTCCGCTATGACGACGAGAGGGCGAGGAAAAGTGGGCCAGGGGTTTGATCCGGACGCAAAGCGGGGTAAAGTTGAGATTGTATGTGAAATGTGGGGGGGGGGAAGAAGTTTGCAAGAAGCGTGGCCTATCCCTTGGTCGTTTTTTTCGTAATCATGCGTTCATTGTTTCTAGGTACAAAAGGCCTCATGCAGCGCTAGCTATGGAGAGAACAAAACCTATAAATCAAAAACATAAACATAAGAAAGTCACGGCACAAGTTAAATATCCACTATCGCGCAGGTTTCTCCTCCGCCGGGCCATCGGCCACATACAACAAGGGGAGCACAACTAACAACTTAGCCGTCTAAAAAGGAAAGCCTACATGAGACAAAGGAGAGAAAACCCAACGACGCTATACCCCGCCAACGAAAAAACACGAAAAACCGGGGGGGGCACCCTGGCGGGCGAGAGAGAGAGCGCGGGGGAAGAGGGGGGGGTGGTGGGTAGGAACATCGTGGGGGGAAATCCCGTGGAGGTGACGCCTATGAAGGTGGCGAGCCTTTTTAGCAGCGGGAGGGATCACCAGAGAGGGGCTTCGGGACCGACATCAGTAACGCCGTGGAGGAGGCGCCACCTGCTGTGTTGTCTCGAGGGGCAGGACAGGATGGCGTGCTCGAAGGTTTCAGGTTCCAAGCCGCAGCGGGGGCAGGAGGTAGCGGCGTCGGGGGACCTCCATGTTGGGTGGGCGGCCAGACAACTTTTACCGGCTCTCATTTGGTGGATTCTCCCCGCAACGAACTTGTTTAAGCCCATGAAAGGCCTCGGATGCAGCACGGGAGGGTGTAGGTAGTACCCTGGGGTCGGGAAAAGGGAGCCCCACTCTACGAGGAGTGCCTCTCTTACCCTCTTCTTCAGGGCGGAGTAAGTGCTGTCCATCAGGGACTGAGGCGGGAAGGCGGGAGTCGGGCAGACAAGGTGGGTATTGATCATGGGCATCCTAGATAGCCCGAGAGTGAACGGTATTGTCCGGTGGGCCACCGCATCTACTGGTAGGTGGTTCCTCAACGGCGGGACAGGGCAGGGCGTTTTCCAGTGCAGGGGGAGGTAGACGGATGACAAGCCTCTTGTTAAGGCCCTCGAGGAGTCACGTGCTCGGTGTACCGAGAGCGAGAGGAACGAGGGGTGAAGGCGGGCTGTAGCTGGGTTTAAGCCGGGAGGGGAGCAGACCACCCTGAGCGCCGCCAGCCTTTACCGGTGGGCGACCAGGAGGGAGACGGGTGGGAGGCAGGACTCCACCGAAAGTATCCCGGTGGGGGTGGCTGAGAAGCAGTTTGTGGTCCACTTCTGGACCTTGCGCTAGAACGTATCGAGCCGGGTCGTAGTGCCCATGCTGGGTGTGAACAGATCCGCGCCGTAGAGTAGTATGGGGGCAATCAAAGATGTAGCCAATCTGTGGCACAGGTAGGGGGGGAGAGCCCTCCGGGAGGGCTAAGGCGTTGGATGAGGGCAAACGCTCCCTGGGCGAGGGCCAGGCGACGTGAGAAATGAGCAGAAGGGTTAAGGGCCGGAGTGAACCAGTATCCGAGCCACCGAACGGAGTTGCCAGGGTGGAACAGCTCCCCTTTGATATTAATTGGTGAGACGCACTTCGGCGAGTGCCTCTGGCTGGGGGCCCTCCAGTGTATCAGTACCCTCTTTGCTACTGAAAAGGAGACGCCTAGGCGGGACGCCTTCCTTTCAAGCTTGTCGAAGAGATCTTGGAGCGGGCGGATGTTGCCACGATAGGAGAGGGAGGCCACTGTGAGGGCGAAGTCGTCCACATACGAGATCATCAGACCCCGTGGGATCCCGAAATGTAGTGGCGCGACGTAGAGAAGAAAGAGAAGCGGGGAGATCGGAGAGCCTTGGGGGGCACCGACGTTGACGGGGGCTGGGGTCCCTGGGGCCCCTTGGAAGACCACGGTGCAGCTTCTTTCACCCAGAAAGGACGAAACCCAGGAAACCAGGTAGGGGGGTATCCCGCCTTCCCTAAGGATCCGGGCCAAAGTGTTGTTGTCGACGTTATCAAATCCTGCTTTAATGTCTAGAAACAGGGAGGAGACCTTGAGACCGGGCCTCTGCAGGGTTTTGACATCGTTGGTGAGAGTGAGGCACACATCATAGGTGCTGAGCCCTGGGAGCGAACCGCATTGGTTGGGGTGCAACAGACCTCTAAGGCGGGCTGCCGCGAGTAGGCGGGCTGCTATAATCCTTCCCAGGATCTTTGAGATTGTGCGGATCAGGACGATTATCCTGAAGGAAGAGGATGATTCGTAGGAGGGCTTTCCTGGCTTATCGAGAACCACGCCGTTCGAGCTTTTCAGCGACGCGGGGTGGTACCCCAGGAGGACCAGCGGGGCAAGTATATGGAGGAGGATTAAGGGGTTGATTTTGTTGACCTGTTTCCAGGTGGAGTAGGGGACCCCGTCCGGGCCTGGGGCCGAAGTCGGGGAGCACTTGGAGAGAGCCGCAGCTATCTCTTCCGTCGTTTAGGGGGGTGCCGACCGGTTTGGCCTAAGCCTAGGTGGCGGGGAGAAGGGTTCCTTAGGGGGGAAGAAGTGTCCCAGAAGGATATCGTTCATTTGTTGTGGGGTTTCGGCCCCTGGGAGGGAGGGGAAGCGTGGGTGGGCGCGCCCATAGGCGAACCTCTTGGCCGTCCAAAGGCTCTGGGGGGTGGCGGTCAGCAGAAAGGAGGACCAGTGTTTGTTCTTAGCGGTTTTTATTGCCTTGAAATACCCCGACTTGGAGGTGCCGGCAATTTCCCGCGTGCGCGGGGTGTCGTGCTTTCTGGCCGCTCTGGCGGCCTTGTGATACTCACGACGGAGGATAGACAGGTGGGGGGTCCACCCAGGTTTGGAGTGATGGGAAGGCCTGGACACAGGCGTGTGTTCCTTGAGAAGAGCGATCAGACGGTTCAGTGATTCTGACATCCATGCGTCTAGCTGCGGGGGGGTGGGGCATGACGGTGCGGCCGGGATCCTGAAGCCCTTAACGATCGGGTCCAGTGTTTCCCAGTCTGTGTCTGCCCATCTCGGGCGCGGGGGTTTTTGGCTCAGGGAGGGTGCGGCGAGGGTGATCGTTATTGGGATGTGGTCGGAACCCGTCAAGGGGAGGGAAGCTTCCCAGCTCTTAACCAGGGGAAGGAGGGGGGGGTTGGCGAAGGCGAGGTCTATCACTGAAGGGCGAGCATTTCCCACCAAGGGAAACCTTGTGTACTCACCTGGGGGGTTAAGGAGGGCAAAGCCGGATTCTGCCGCTTTCTCGAAATAGGGAGTCGAGGACGAGATCTCCCGCTGTGAGAAGTGCCGTAGAGGGTCCGAGAGAGAATTGTGGATGTTGAGATCCCCCAAAACTAGGAGGGGAAACCCAAGATCGAGAAAGAGAACTTCTGGAAGAACGGAGTGAACCCTATGGTCAGTAGTGTTGGTGGAGTAAGCGTTGATAATCCTGAAAGAGTGGAAAGCGGTGCCAAAAAGAGGGTCATTGGAGGAGACGTCGAGGGCTAGAACATCATCCACCCCCTTGAACCTGGGGAGCACTGTGTAGTTGGAAAGAAAAGATATATGAACGTAGGCAGCCACGCGTGGCTTCCTAACCGGGGGAAAAAAAGATTTAAAACCATTAAAGGAAGGAACGTGAGCCTTGTTGACAGGCGGATCCTGTAAAAGAACTATCGAGGGGTAGGTGGTCGCCTCTTTGAACGACTCAAACAAAGAAAGAAAAACATTCCAGCTCCCAAGGCAGTTATGTTGAATGATGGAAAGAAACGCAGGGGCAGGGGCCGGCCCTTGACCTAGAGAACGGGGCACGGGTTGATTATTCATTTCCAGGACGAACCCGACGGGTGAAAGGGGCAGGGGAAGGGCTTGGTTCCTCCAGGGGGAGAGGGCCACCAAAACCGTGAGTGGTGCCAGGACGCGTGGCGGGTCCAGCTGGGGAAGGTGGCCTGGGGGTTACGAGGTCCACCTCAAGGGGACCCGTCCCGGTCGGGGGAGTAGTGGGTGTTGGACCCCCATCGACCGCCAAATCCATGGGGTCCTGACCAGTTGGGGCGGGGGCTGGAGTGTTGGTTCTGGAGGGGACAGGTGGGGGAGGTCGAGCCGGACATTCCCTGAAAGTGGCAGTGTGGTCACCACCGCAGTTACAGCAGTGGGGGGGCGAGGTCGGACAACAGGATGGGACTGGCTTATTGTTCCCGTTCCTGGGGCATGTCGGATTCTGGCATCTGTGAGCCGCGCCAGTATGGTGAAGCGCACAAATGGGGCATGTGGGGTGGATGGCGGGGCATCGTTGATGTGCGTGTCCGTATCTCCAGCAGTTCTTACACTGGGAGGTACTGGAGGAGGAGAAGGCAAGTTCGACCTTGCGTTTCTGTGAGAGGATGACGACCCCTGAAGTGAGGGCCGATACGTTCTGGGGGTCGACGGTGATAACCACCGAAGTGGCCTGCTTGGTCTCCCTAGAATCTCTGCTAGGCTTAAGGTACCTGGCTGAGAGAATCTGGGTCGCTTTGTCGTTGAGGATTGCTTGCCGGATATATGGGAAGAGTTCCTCTTCATCCTGGGGGAGGAACCGTAGGGGGAGGCGGTGAATAGCTAGTTGGACGGCTGTGGGGGCGAGGACGAGGGTGCACCAGGGGTTGTTTCCTACCGGGAATGACTGGTTTAGCGCCCTGGTGAGGGAGTCGAAGTAGGGGGCGTACGAGGCGGCGGGGGTGGCTTTGTCGGTGACTGTCAGAGAGACAGAGCCTCGAGGGTATACTGTGGCAGAGAAGCCAAGGGGTAGTAGGCAGTTTGATTCTCGCAGGACGCGAGCGGCGATGTCGGGGAAAGTAGCGGCACTGGTGAGAGCGTCTGGGTGAGGGGAAGGGGACTGGCGAGGAGCCAAGAAGCGTTGTTGGGCACCTGGAAGGGAGGGCGGCCCCTTTTTAACAGGAGGGGCCGTCGTACTCGCAACAAGTTGGGGGGAAGGAGGCTTCCCAGCTTTGCTTTTGCCCTTACCGCCCGAGCCTGAGCCGGAGGCAGCTTGCGCGTAAGAGGGGGAGGGGTGGACGTCAGGGTGGAGGCGGCCTGGGGTGAAGGAGTCAAGGTCGTAACTTCCCTTCCGGAACTCCCCGGCCTCGTATGAGTTGGGATAGAGCCTGGCGTACTTCTCGGGGTCACCGAACGCCTTGCCAAGTCTCGTATTGTAGAATGGTATGAGGTATTTAGGGTCGTCAGCCGCGGCTGAGGGAGGTGTGGGTGGAGCACAGGCCCTCTCTTTTCCCTTCCTTGAAGGGGGGGGGCCTGCTGTCTGAGGGGGTTGGGGATTTCTCTGCGGGGGGGGGGGCTGGTGCCAGGGGGGCAGGGATAGGGGCTGACACACGATGTGACAGGTCACATATGGATGCCTGGAGATCGGCGATCCCCGGGTCGGTTTGTTGTTCTTGGGTGGGGGGGAGGTTCGCGAGTTGGGAGGAGATGTCATGGAGCTCCTTCCTGAGGTTCTCGTTTTCCTCGGAGATGGTTGCGACCGCCTGGGTTACCCCGCTCAACTCATGTGAGACGGTCACCAGGCCCTGCCTATCCCTTGGTAGTTTTTATTTTATTTTTTTATTTTTTTTGTAATCATGCGTTGTTTGTTTCTAGGTACAAAAAGCCTTATGCAGCGGTAGCTATGAAGAGAAAAAAACCTATAAATGCAATCCCACCGCCCGCTTCACCTCTTCATGGGGAAAATCAAACACCCCGAGTCCATAGGAAAAGCCTCTCCTGCCTAGCACCGAAGATAAGATACACCAGACACGTAAGGAAACAATACATAGAAACGTACAGGTAGCAAGACCCAAACCCTTCCGCAGGCTCCCCAAAAACAAAAGAAACGACGGCTGCGCTAAGGCCCTTTCGGGGCCTGATGGAGAGGATAGATGATCACCGACGCGGGAAAACTCATAGGTTGAGGGCCCACCAAAAACCATGATGTACGGTCGGGCAGGTCATTACATCGTTCCCAAGCGTTGGACAAAGCCACCGAGGCAGTGCTATACCACGACTAGGCGTAACCGAGGAAGGGCTGAACGATCGGAGGGGGAGAGATCGGCGAGCGGAGCCACCGAGCAGAGGGGGTGCCAGCCGGGAAGGTGAGCAGTAGGGTGCCAGCCGGTGAGTAGCAGTAGGGTGCCAGCCAGAGGGGGGGGAGCAGTAGGGTGCCAGCCGGGGGAGGAGTTTTTAGCAGTAAGGTGCCAGCTTAAGGGGCAGTACGGTGCCAGCGGACGGAACCGGGAGGGGGGTAGAGGAAGGATCGTGAGCGGGCTAGCCACAACCGACCAACGGGCCATAGCCAGTGCTTTTGGGGCGACAGCGAGACCGAGCGAGACCGTGATGTTACTAACCGAAGCTTTCCCCATCAGAGGTACAAGCCCAGCAGAACCGAAGCCTTACTTTGACCGAGAGTCCGACACTGTAACGCCGACCGTGAGCGAAGCGACAAGCTTTCCGACCGTGCAAAATGCTAAGCGAGGTGCAAAGCAAGTGCGGGGTAAGGGGGAGAACCGAATATCATGAGCGGGAGTAAATAGAGTTCGTTACGGGGCGGACGGGGCCCCGAAAAACGCGGGCCACCGGCCCTTTTCCCCGCCCCGCCCCACTCAACGGCCTGGGGCGGGGTGCCTTTTTCGGCATTCCCTGCCCCTGTCCCCGCTCAGGCCCCCGCCCCACGCATACCCCTGACGGGTCCCCGTTAAAAATAGGTGGTAACAAACGGGGCCCCGTCCAGGGAATGAATGCGGGCGGACCCCGGACGGGGCCGGGGCGGGGATTACCCGAAACATACCCCCCCCGGCCCCGTGTAAGGGCGGGGTCTGGCGAGTGAAAACCCGCCCCGCCCCGCCCCGTAACGAACACTAGCAGTAAACGACAAACAGGAACGAGAACCCAAAAGAGGGGAGGCCGAGGCCACAGGGGAGGAGGGTAGATGGCTTAACGTCAACTCCTAGGCAATAGCCATCGCGGGAGAAGAGAGGTGGGTGGGGGAAAGTGACGCTGATTTCCCGTGGTGTTGAGATTTCAATGGCCGGAGGTGGAGGAGAGATGGTTCGTGGCCTATCCCTTGGTCGGAACCAAGCGCCTTATATAGGCATCTTCTCACAACCCTAACCCTGGTGACTCATCACCTTGTGCTACATAACCCTCTATGACTCGTAGTGAGTCATAGCGCGAAATCCATCGATAACTCATAGGAGTCATCGCGCACATTCCGTTAACCAATCAAAACTCATAAACCAAGTCATGTGCTCGCGTAAGTCACATGTGCGAAACCTATGACTCATAATGTGAGTCATGTGTGAAAGTCATTACATCATATGACGTCACAATCGTCAGTCATGAAATAAACAACCAATCAAAATATAATGATAACTCGCAAGTGCGCAGTCATGTGAGAATTATGAGTCAAGTGACATCATAATATGAGATCCAACATACCTTATGACTAATAAGTATTAGTCATGAGAAATCTGCCTTGCTTAGTCACTATTTGTGACATGGAACATGTTCTTATTGACTTCCTATCACTATCGGCAACAGCCTCATCATATATAAGTACTGTATTTATATCACAAGAATACCCTTTTAATAAACTAATAGTGCAATGAGAGACCTTATTAATTTTTGCCTACATTCACACGAGCTACACGTCACCTATTATTGGGACGGTAGGGCGCATAGGGTCACTTGCGAGTAGAACTACTCGTACTTGACCTTCAGCTCTTCGATATTTGCTAGGACCTAGTTTTAAGCTGTGCTCAGGTAAAACAGACGTTAAAGTTATCAGCCTGGTTAAAGGAGAGCCTCCCCTGATGGAGTAGCTGCGCCAAGGTTCCTACCAATTATGTAACCACCGATTGTGTGACTGCGCGCAGTTCCAAAATCTTTGCTGCCCCTCTACGAGGCTGGGTTCCGAATGGTCGGCCGAGGACTGGCTGCGACTAGCTAGACTAGGTCCAAGTGTAGTCTAGTCTACGGGTGGAAATCAGACTAACCGGACTGTCGTGGTTGTTCCAAGTGACTGGACTGGGCTCAGTCAAACTAGATGGACTGGGTGAAATCCGCGTGATAGGAGGCGCACTGGCTTGCTGATAATTCACTTAAAGGCAACCACCAAATTGTTAAAACCCCTGCAGAGAAACTAGATGAAATGCTAAGAGTAAAGCACCTAAAGACTTCGATCGCTAATACAGCTATGTGGAAGTCTCTCTCATTCACCTGCACATACCAGCACACACCACTAACTCATTTACTAATGGTAGAGAGAGGAATATATATGAAACAGAAAAGCTCTCACATCTTCGATCGATGGCAATACATGTCCTTTCCTTCGAAGTATATTCCTTTCCGCCTTTCCCTGATCTCCAAGCTAACATATGGGAGATGGTTGTGGTGACTCCCATTGCTCATAGCATCTCCGAATCGTTCACAGGTTTCTGCCTTCCCTAGCCTTTTCACAAACTTCCATGCTAACAAATGAAAGGCAACATCATAGCTCCTATTACTCATCACATTCTGACATCCAGCATATGTACACTCCTACCTGGCTCTTGCACAGACTTCTATGCTAATAAAAGAAAGATAAATATCATCACAACCCCGGTTGCTCGTCGCGTTCAGGCATCCGGCATGTTTATGTAACTGTATTATAGAGACCAGTGTGGGACCAGTCCTGGACCAGACTGGACCACTCAAACTAAATCAGTCTAGTCATTAACACCAATGTCGACCGAGTGACTGGTCCTGTCTTCAAGACTTGACCGGTCACACTATTCAGAACCCTCCTACGAGGTGCCTTAAGGCTCAGGGCCAGTTTCCAGCTTAATCCATGGTTCCTATTAGGAATAATGAAATTATGATTGAGTTAACCCAAACCAAAGAAACCTTGTGATGGTTATCATACGTTTTCGCAAAGTTCTAAAGATATCCCCCCTGTTTTCTATGGTATTTGAAAGGCTTTCTCGTTCGGAAACAGTTTCTTTGTCCCCGCAAATCCTTCTTAACTCCCCCACGTCTTTTCGAGCCAGGCACTAGCTAGGAGTAATAAGTGTTCTCTCCTTCCACCATTTTTGATCTTCCCACGTTGTTTTTCTTTCAATTAAGTGATCCCCGGAGGCGGTGGTGGGGCTGCACTCCTTCACCACATAGCCGGGTTACACCTTTCCCCCAATTTAGATAGTCACTTTTTTCTAATCAACGATCCTGGCCGTTAACTATTTCTATCCTCTATCGAAAAGATCACTAATTGCTCCAGGGGGTTATTCACGCTACCGAGTGACTTTCTATGAGCCTGGTTAGAGAAGGTGCTCCCGGATAGGAAATCATACCCGCAATTATAAAGCTCCCTGCTCTATAGCATGTATCAATACCTCTTAAGCCCATCCCGCTCCCTATATTTGGTCTATGGGCCGGGTTCTTATGCAAAGCCTCATGGCCGAGCCTCAATATACCTTCCCCGGTCTTCAGGTCTCCGTCCAGCTCGTTCGTGCATCAGGTAAAATTAGGCTGGTGTGGGTCTCTCGCTATTTACGAGGCCCTCTAGCTGACGATACTAAAGTTATTGTAGTGAAATAAAAATATAAAATTAGGGCTCCTCCCTGCATGTAGCTTTTATAGCTGTTTTTTTTCTAGCACATTCTAGCTTTTATATAAGGGTGTTTGTGTATTCAGCAACCAGTAGAAGAGAGTGATATATGCAATATTATATATATCTATCCTGTTTACAGCAATAATAATATACATCGTGATTCTATATATTGCGGTACGGCTAAACCTTATGAACGGCTACCCCTATCCGTAAAATGTATAGTACACGACCGGTAAGCAAATATTATAAAGGAAACATATAGCAACATCTCTGGCATGCCGCATACGCCAGATTGTAAATCCAATGGCAGCTGTCAGTTCTTTCTTCTCTGTTTCCCCGGCGGCCGTGGGGTGGGTTCCGCTATGGTCTGCCTACGCTTACGCAGCGAATAGATCCTCCGTGGTGTTTGATCTCGGTTCTCCGGCTGGTCGGGAGTGACATCGCCCCGTGCAACTGGTGGCCGCACCACCGGCTCATGCCGGTTGCTGGGAGCACCAGGGGATGGTATTAGACAATCGCTGTCTGGTCTGTGGTGATTGGTAGCGACTCGGGAGAGTAGTAGTCTCACCACCCCCACATGCCCCATTCTAGAGGCGACACAGAGTGGTGTTTCGCCATCGCCATCTGGCTTGTTGGGATTGACATCGTTCTGTGTGAGTAGTAGTCTTACCACATCCTCTTGCCCCCCGCCAGGATTGCCCCAGTCTAGTGTTTTACTAACGTTAGTCGGCTTGTCGGGATTGACATCATCCCGTGCGAGTAGTAGTCTTACTACCCCCTCACAACCATTAGAAGAAGCGCCCCAGAGTGGCGTCTCACCACTCTTGCCTGGCTTGTCGGGGTCGATATCGTGCCGTGCGAGAAGTAGTCTTACGACCCCTTCGTACCCGTGGTAAGAAGCGAGAAAGAGTGGTGTTATACCACGGTTGTCTGGCTTGTTGGGGTTGACATCATCCCGTGCGAGTAGTAGCCTCACCACCCGTTCATTTCCACCCCTGGAAGCGTTCCAGAGTGGTGTTATCCCATGGCTTTGTTCTGGCTTGTTGGGATTGATATCGCCCCGTGCGAGTAGCAATCTCATAAGCCCCACATGCCCACCCGAGGCAGCGGCCCCGAGTGGTGTTTCACCTTTGTTGTCTAGCTTGTTGGGATTGACACCATTCCGTGCGAGCAGTAGTCTCACCACCCCTTCATGACCACCCCAAACAGCGCCCCCGAGTGGTGTTTCACCTTTATTGTTTGGCTTGTCGGGATTGACACCGTCCCGTGCGAGCAGTAGTTTCACCACCGCCTCATGCCCCCATCTAGAAGCCTCACACAGAGATGTTTGACCACTGTTGGTTGGCTCTTCGGGGTTGACATCGTTCCGTGCAAGTAGTAGTCTCACGACCCTCGCATGTCCCTTTAAAGAAGCGCAGAAGAGTGGTGTTTCACCTTTGTCGTTTGACTTGTCGGGATCGACATCGCTCCGTGCAAGTAGCAGTCTCACTACCCCCTCATGCCCATTTTCAGAAGCGCCCCAGAGTGGTGTTTTACCCTCGTTGTCCGGCTTGTTAAGGCCAATATCGTCCTGTGTGAGGAGTAGCAACACTGCCCCTTGATTTCCATGCTGAGCAGCCAACATGAGCGGTGTGACCCCCCTACAATCTCCTTGATTGATATCACAGCCTTGCGCCTCTATCAAGGCAGCCATGATCTCCTCAATCCCAAAGTACGATGCACAGTGCAGACCTGCAAATAGGTGCTGAGTACTCTGGGAATAACGGTATCCACGAATTCTGTCGAAAAGCAAGGTCGAAGATACATGGTTATCGTATCGGCTTAATAAATCAAGCGCAAGCAATTTGGCGTGGTCGGAGAGTTCTACTTTAGCGTGCCTTCCCCAATGCAAAGATGAATATTCGAGAAATGGCATGTGTCTAAGGTTTGAAATATTGTCGGCTGGAAGGCTCTTTACCTGGGCGTAGCTCAAATAAGTCAAGCATGTTTGGCCAATTGTTCTGTGGGCATCAGGCAATGTACCAGGCCGGGAAAGGTATTCTTGAAGGGTGTAGTGGATTAGCCGGACTGTCGATGTCTCTTCATCAACCACGGCAAGTCCTAAGCATGATCTTAACACTGTGTCTTGCGACCGGATATTCTCAGGGTTAAGGTCCGTTGTCCCCATTTCGGCGGCCAGGGCATGACAGAGTTCGCCAATCTGCAACGGCCGTTCCGCGTGGGATACCCACATTAGCACCTCCATCCCAAGTCTTGATCGGTCGCCCTTCTGTTCCTTTATTCGCCGTAGTGTTTGGTCGTAAACATTGTCCAGATCTACGCCAGTCGTAGCTACCTTTTGCAACATTTCCCGTCTCCTCGCTACTGATGTCTCGCCCAAAATCGCGTCGATATTTAATGCCACAAGAAGAAACCTGAGTAGAATGTCAATCAGTGATCAAAACTTATAATCCAGTAACTCCTACTCACATATCAGATGCCTTTTCTAACATTGTTTTCATAATCTCATCTTTCAGATTTTCCGTCATCAAGTCCGGATCTCGGGCATCGTCATCGTCCATCTTCCGGGTTAGGTATCGAGCGATATCCCCTTGGTCGGGCACAATGTGCATTGTGTAGGCTCTTTCCGTGAGATGCCTGTCAAGTTCTCCACGAATGTGCGGCCTCCCTGTAAGAAATAGCCGTGTGTTTGGCGCTTCTTGAATGATCTGTTGTAGTGCGCGGAGGAACTCGGATCGATGTTGAGGCACTAACTCATCCATTGCGTCGATGCAGATATATACTCGCTCGAGGCAACCAATTGTTTTGACGAATAATTCCAGCATCTCTGGCAACCGGAGACCTTTTCCACCCTTCTGCCTTGATTTCTCAAAAGCATTCTTAATTTCGCATACGTTCCCCACCACTCCGAGGACAACCTGCCTGAGTAGGCCCCCTATCATATTCGCGGCTGATTGGTCCTTCTGTGCCTGGTAATCGCAGTAGAGTGACAAAACCGAGATATTCTGTCCATCGGCTTGCCCGCATAGGGTGTCAATTACTAATGAACTAATTTATTTCCTCGTTAGCATCGCCTATCGTCCCTTGAAAATACCCCCGTACCTTATATATGTTTTTCCAACTCCTTGATCCCCATAACACAGAAGAGTGGGACTCCCTGAGCCATTCTGATTCTTGCACCATGACTCAAACTCATTCTTCTCCAGAACCCAGTCCCCAACACCATCCAGCCGCCGGTTCCTCACATCTTCATGCCTTGCATGGGGCTCGAGTGGCGACAACCATGCTTGGATTCTCAAAGACTCTTCACTTGTTCCCACGTTGATGATGTTATTATAGCTGTGTAACACATTTCCGATGTTTTGATTCGAGTCGCCGTGGATACTATTGCTCGTGTTGTTGTCGGCACGGGTGTTGGAAATTCCATACGGGAAGGGATCACGAGTGAGACTTGGTCCTCCGTTCCCGCTGAGCAATGTATTCATGTTGGATAAGAACTGGTGATAAGTCTGATGATACGGCAGCACACTAGTATGAGAGTGTATCGTGGGGGTTGGTGGACATCTCCAAGGCTAGGAAAGCGGGGAACGGTTTCACAGATTGGGACAAGGTTATTGTTTTAGATGGGAGTCTGCCGGCCAATCATTGCATGCCAAGGCTATCATCACCACGGCTTATCGCCGGAAGCCGACTCTCCAATGCAACATATTTTTATACTATGATACCTATTCCTATTTTGCAACAGCCTCCCCAAATACAAGTATTGTATTTATCACAAGAATACCCTTCTAAAGGACTAGCGTCTGTAACTGCAATGAGAGACTTTATTACAGTTTGTCCACATTCACACGAGGTACCCGTCACCTATTATTGGGGACAGTAGGGCGCATAGGATCACTTGCAAGTATATCTACCGGTACTTCAGTTTTTGAATATTTTTTACTATGATCTAGTTGTAAGCTGAGCTCGGGTAAAACGGACGTTAAAGTTATCAGCTTGGTTAAAGGATAGCTCGCCGTGTGGGCGACATGAAAAAATACAAGTAGTATGCCTCGCTAATGGAGTTACAGTGCCAAAGTTCCTGTCGATTATGTAACTGAGCGCAGTTCCAAAATCTTTGCTGCACCTCTATGGGGCGGGGCGCCTTGCAGCTCAACGCCAGTTTCCAGCCTAACCCAAGGCTCCTATTAGAAATAATGAAATTATGATTGAATTATCCCAAACCAAAGTTCCACCACGAGAGAATCAATGTCATAAAAAAGTGGAAAGAAAATAGAAGACTTATTTTCAAAGGCTTAAAACACTGTATTAGAAAGCCGAAAGGCTGTTTAAATAGTGGTTGTTAATTCTCAAATCCACATACAAATTGAAACGGTGTTAAGCCGAAGCTGGCGTTGAGCCGTAAGGCGCCTCCTGCGAGTATCATACCAGGATTTTAGAACTGTGCGCAGTTACATAATCGGCAGGACCCTTGGCACGGTTATTGTGCCTTAGCAACTGTAGCCGAACATCTGACGCTGCAACGTTCCACCATACAGTTACCCTAACCTAGCCCCCTCACTCCTGAAATCACCATACCTTCATCACTATGATACAATAAATCTCAAACAAGTAGATAGATAATACACAAGGTATTAATTAGAATCATAGATTTATTTTACTTTTAAATATTTTTTGGTCGTGATATCAGACATCATTTGTTGAGCTGAGTTGGGTGGCAAAGAAGGTGTGCCGTTGCATTGCCATGTTTAATTACTTTTGCTTATGGAGAATAGCAAAGAACAAATGTCACAAAGAAAACTTCCGGTTCCGTGCATCCGATTCTCTTTCCCATATCCTTCCGGCGCTGTGCCCATCCCAAGCGTATATTCTAAGACTTGCCTGAAGGATATCAGGGGCTGCGCATATGCTAAGCTCGCTGAGTTGTATCAATGAACTTGCTCCCGGTGAGGTATTATTCCTGAGGGTATGTCCGCAGTTCTTTGCTGAACGATAGCGGGATAAGATGTGTGCATGCCCCGTAGGCTGAGCGTGCCGAGCAGTATCGAATACTTTCAACAGAGCTTGGGGAAAGCGGACGTTAGCAGCTCGATTAGTGGAGCTTACAAAGTGGGCGACGTGAAAAAAATAGGGCGCCTCGCTGGTGGAGTGCCGCCAGGTCTTCGAGGTTGGCTCTGACAGCAACGACTAGACAATCCGAGGCAAATTCTTATTTCCCTGCTCTACTTGCGGGCGATTGAATGTGCAGAAGCAGCAACCGCCAGCTACCCAACTCAACCACACAAAATATAATTCTGAAGATACTAAAGAAACAATGATATAGCGGTTCCTGGTAGTATTGCCCCTGGACAAATTAACCGCACACCAAGGCAATAGAAAAAACTTCGGCCACGACAACGCCAGCAGGGTTCCGAATAGTCCGACCGGTCAAGTCTTGGAGGCGGGATCGGGCTGGCCAGTCCTGATGATGGCGATGACTAGACCCGACTAACTTGGGTGGTCCGGTCCGGTTTGAACTGGTCCCAGACTAGTCTTTATAAAAGATCGCCTGAGTCTGAATGGCACCAAGCCCAACACTCGCTAAGAATAGAAGTATAGCTATACTAGGATCTTAAAGTCGCTTGTCACGCTATGAATCAATAGCCCCTCAATATAAGTTGATAGAATATCCTCGAGAGGATAATATGTGGTGGAAATACGATTACCTGATGGATAAGTCACATCCAATACCGGTATTGTGGCATGTGGTCATGTAATATCACTCATTTAGTGAACCAAAAATGGTTCGATACTCAAGAACCTATTTTCGCCACCCCTAATCTAAGCGAGGCCCTATCTCCACCATATAATTCATGGAAACAATAAGTTTAATTAAGAAAAGCTTTATTTGAATGTAATATATAGTGATAAAAATAGCATATCCTATTGCTTGGCAGGCCTGGTCAGACCAGTCTTGGTCAAGTCAGTTTCGATAATCCTGACTGTCCAGTCGGTCTAATTTCCACCATTGGACTAGACTTGACTTTCGACCTGACTAGCTAGTCCAGTCCAGTCTTCCGCCGACCATTCGGAACCCTGAACGCCATTCCCCCACCAACCCCACTATCATGAAAACAAAAAAAAAAAAGTGCTCTGTGTTGAGCAGGGCTGCGCTGCCATCGATCGTTGCTAGGCAGTTAATTTTGTTCACCGACCGTCAAGGTGTAAATACACTCAGTATCATAGAAAAGGATTTTACAGTGTTTATCCCTATGGTTGGACTGCGGTTGCCGGTCACGTCGGTGCTGGTTCTGTACATTTGACATTTATTCTCACATCAAGTGACCCAGATCCTTGGATTGTGAAGTGATCGGAAACGGGTGAACCTCTTCAATAACATGGGGGGGCTCACCGAACAGCCCAAACAAAATCTCAGCTTGCCAAGTCCTTTTTGGCGGAGCGCCAGCTGAACCCCATTTTACGACGCTCTTGGCGAGAAACTCTTCCGGATACCATTGACCGAGAAATATACCATCCAAAAAGTGAAACATGTTCAAAGAACTACTTTGCCTCTGGCCCACAATCAACAACTTCCCCTTATCACTTAGTTTATGTCAAAAAATCTTAGAGAAAATTCAGAAAAATACCAGCAGGCCTCAAGCAATTCCTGATTCCTCATCACTACTTTTGCTTTACTTGGTGAATAAAAAGACAGGGGAAACTGTGTGCATGGGCAAATATTTTGTAGTTCCTCATAGCATAAAACCTCGTGATAGCACGCTTTCGCCAAGAATGGTATTTTATAGTTATCCCTCCTGTTTTCCATGTATTAGAAAGGCTTTCTCATTCGGAAAAGGTTTCTTTATCCCCGCAAATCCCTCTTAACCAGTGTTCCCAAGCGTCCAGTCCGTCCGTCTTTTGCCTAGGACGGGACGGACACCAAATTTGCGGCCCTTGGACGAGACGGACGCCAAATTGTAGTCCGTCCTAACCCATGCCCGGGACGGACGGCCGGGCCCTACAGGTGTCTCAGTTGAACTGCTATTTTTAAATTTCCGAACCGGGAGTCTGAACTTGAAGAAACGAAACATCTTTATTACAACGCTATCATCATATTTGGATATCAGGTATCAAATTTTCTCATCAATCAACCAAGCTGTGCACTCATATCCGATCCCAGTTCTGGGCACCCGGAACCTGCCCTAGTTCCCCCCCTAATATTACCGCTCTGTCCTCCAAATCCTCAAGCATATTTTCTTCTCTTATCAAATGTATGAAGCAACAGCTAAGCGGATAGAGCAATCACACATTATGAATACCGTAAAAACTCCTGTCGTTTGCTATCTCCGAACCCACTGCCTAGAAGTCTTCAAAAGTTAGTGCTTTCCTATGCGGGATAAGATCAGCCATCAGGACATTATTAAATCTCATTAACCGACACACGCAATTCTATTAACCTGTCAAACTAAACCTATTATAAGCTGACGGAGATAGCGAATCGAAAGTATTTTTACCGTATTTTTACCGTATTTTTATGAAATACCTATAAGTGACGCCCGTCCCCACTCAGGACGGCAGGTGACGGCAGGTACGTACAGGTGACGCCCGTCCTGACTCAGGACGGCCGGGCCCTGCAGATGACGCCCGTCAATTCCAAAGACGACCAGGCCCTACCGGAACTTACCATTTCCAGAAAGACTGCAGGGCCCGGCCGACAACCTACAGTCCTGCAGTTAATATCGAGGACGGACGCCTTGCCCGGCCATCCATATCAACCCCGCCCGGGACGGACGGGACTATTGGACGCCAGGGCCCTGCAGTCCGGACGGGACGGTTGGGAACGCTGCTCTTAACTCCTCTACATCTTTTCGAGCCAGGCACTAGTTAGGAGTAACAGGTCTTCTCTTTTTATCTTTATTTTTGTTCTTCCTACGTTGTTTCTTTGAAGGCCTCTGTTTTCTGGATTCCGTCTTAAGGAAATCAGGGAATCCCGCTGGTGATGGCGGGACTGTCCGCCTTCACTACATAGCCGGGTTACACCTTTGTTCCTATTCAAATGAGTACTTTCCAATCAAGAATCCCCGCCGTTAACTATAGCAACTTCTCTATCTAGATGATCGCGCATTGCTCCATGAATGTTGAATTTCTGATTATTGTCTGAGTCTTCCATTGTCCTCAAACAACGGCTTTGTCTAAAGCATTTCTTTCCTATATCATTGCGCTCTATTGGGTTGCATCTTTTGTGGTGGTGAGACATCATCAGTTGGGTCTTGATTACTGAACAGCTATTTTTGTATCAGCTAGGCTTTATTGCGCTCTCCAGGTTTGGAGGCGTACACTCAGTTGAAACACATCATGATAATGCGTTCGGGGCTGAAGACAGGAAACCGGTTACTTTTCATGACGGATGAGGTCACTTACATTCCCTATATATGTTTGGCCTTTTTGCCCTTCTCTTTGGATAATAAGTAAGAATGATACGGCGAGCAGAAGTTGTGCAAATTCTTTACAGTTCCGCGTTCATATATTGAGGCACAATTACAACAGGTTATGAGCCCGGCCTAGCGCCACACCCTCAAGCCACCAACACCTCAGCGATCACGACCGAGACTTTCCTACTTCTTTCTTGTCTTCTTTCAATTGATCTCTGCTCTTGCGCTTTTTAGTTTTTAGTTTTTGTTTCCTGTATTTTATTCAGGTTTACTTTTAGGTCTCCAACACTGAAGCTACGATGGCCGATTACGCACCCTCACAGGGTTCTACCGAATACCGGTGCAAGTATGGATCTACTCCAAAGCTTAGCAAGACGAATTACTTGACCTGGCGTCCAGACATGGAAACCTTTCTTGGATCGGAGGAAGCCTTAGGAATCGTTCTGGGAAATGAGGAACGGCCTCTTGCTGGACGAGCGCAAGCTATTCGCGACTTCGACCTCCGTTCGGCTAAAGCCATTACCCTTATCTTCAATTCCTGTACCCAAGGGATAAAAACCTATATCAAAGGCATTCAGGATCCATGCGCAATGTGGAATACGTTGGAGGAGAAGCTCAACACAGCGAACTCCCGTGCTGGAAGAACGGCTGTGGCAATGAGGTTTAGTAACTTAAGGCCAGTAACTGATGATATTAACGAGTACATTACCGCAGTTCTCGATTGCCGAAATGAGCTTGCTGGAACGGACAAAGAGATATCAGATGAAGCAGTCAATACTAAGTTAACTACAACTGTGCCAGCCGTGTTTAGACCTGTCCTGGATATTATCGCACGACAGCCTACCGAAATCCAAACCCTAGACTACTTAGTCAACAGCCTACTCGAGTATGAACAAGAAATAATAAACCGAGTTAAAGTCAGCGGAATAGATATTAATAGTCCCATTCCTGGGAGAGAGACTCTACCACAAATCCCAGTTCAAGCATCCACTGCTTTCCATTATGCGAAATACGCATCGGGAACGCCAACTCACCAAGCAGGAAGCAGTTTCCGGAACCCCTCACAGCGCTTTCGAGGACGAGTACCGACTACTACTGCACCTATTCGTACCACATGCTGGTATTGCAGAAAGGTTGGGCATCGAGAACGCGATTGCCGGAAGAAGGCCTCTGATATGAGAAATCAGAGAGGTACCGGTGGAAACAGACGGAGAGGCAGAGGTGGTAGAGGTGCACGGGGTGATAGGAGATCTGGTAATGGCAGGGGAGTAAGCTATGGGCAAAATGCGGAGACCCAACATGGGCAAAATACAAGCGGATTTTACGGTCAGGGAACTGGGGGCAGCTTTGCCGAGTTAGAAGATGGGCGGATTGATGCTGGCTTCATTCGGGCTTTAATTGCTACGGGAGGAGGGTTCATGAAAGAAAAGGCAAGTGACTTGTGGGTGGTGGATTCCGGAGCATCCAAGCACCTGTGTCATAAGCGCACAAGGTTTCAATCGATCGAGAAACTTCGAACACCGGTCCAAATCGTTACCGCAGACAATACAACTCTTTGGGCATCGGAAGTTGGGTTCATAAAGCTTTACCCAACTACGGATACCAAAGACTATATTACGATCGAAGCACTCTATGTTCCCAACCTCTCACACTCACTACTGTCTGTCTCTAGCCTCTCAGCCAGGTTTCCTATAATCTTCGTGAAAGGACTCTGCTATCTTGGAAATGAGTGTATCGCTTATCAGCAAGGAGGAGTATACTTCTTGACATCCACTCCCCCGATTAGCCCGTTCTCCGATGAGCCCACTGCTACCACTTACCAAGACCTTTATGCGTTCAAGGTTACTGCACCAGATATTCTACTGTGGCATCGCCGCCTTGGCCACCTAGGAATTGCGTCGCTCAAGCAACTTCTACCACTATCGGATTTCGCAGATCCTGCTACTGTTTTAACGGTAGAGAACTGCGCTGTTTGCATCAAGGCTAAACAACAGCGGAAGATAATTAGGCAACCAGTACTTCGAACCCAAAAACCGTTCGAATTGATCCATTCGGATTTGTGCGGGCCTATCCTTCCAGTCTCACCCACAGGAGCGCGATACTTTATACTCTACATTGACGATTTCTCCCGTACTGCCTTCCTCCATTTTCTATATTCCAAGACCTCCTCAGAAATCACCGCAGTCTTCCAAGCCTTCCGTGAGCGAGCCAGCAACCAGTTTCCACAGTTTAGGATATCTCGGTTTCTCTGTGACAACGGAAAAGGGGAGTACGATAATGCTTTCTTTCGAGGAATACTTAAGACATATGGTATAGCATTCGAACCCTCTCCTCCCTATACGTAGCACAAGAATGGTACTAGTGAAAGGATGATAAGAACACTAGTTACAAAAGCACGAGCATTGCTGCTTGACTCTAGGCTGCCGGATGAGCTATGGGTGGAGGCAGTCCATACCGCCAACTATTTACATTCTAGAAGCCCCTCGCGAAGCATTAGCGGACGAACACCATATGAGCTACTCTATGGTACCCCTTCAGATCTCTCGCACCTTAAAAGATTTGGTTGTATTGCCTATAAGCTATTGCCTAGGGAGCAAAGGTCAGGCAAGTTTAGAGCACGGGCAAGACCATGTGCTTTCGTCGGGTATGTTCATAATACACAGAAGATCTGGAGGATCTGGGATCCTGTTATTGGAAAGACAGTACAAGCCTCTGATATACGCTTTGATGAGTCTGAGTTCCTGAATGTTCTTAAAGGTGATGAGCCAGAGTCCACTGTGCTGAGAGCTCTGATACCTGATAGTATGCCCGAAGAGTCTGAAGCTTTTGAGTACACTGATACTGAATACCCGGGACATATTGACTATCAAAGAGGCGGAGTCCTAGAAGGGCCATCACAGACACAGAACACTCAGCAGGTCATTAATCCTTCCTCTATTGAAAGAACGGAAGAAGAAGCAGCAAGAGTATTGCCCGAGTCACCTGCTTTACAAGTACCTCCAAGTTCAAACATGAAAAATCATAGGACGAAAGCTCCCTTGTGGCGGTCAACAAGGAAACGAAAAAGGCCAGCACAAGCTGCTGCGGCCATTGCAGTACAGGTTGGGGGGACAGTTACAGAGTCCCAAGAAGCACGTTTGGAGGAAGATCCGAGTAGCTACCGGGAGGCTTCCACACATATCCATGCACTGGAGTGGGAACGTGCTATCCAAGCTGAGTTTAAATCGCTTGAGGACAATGACACTTGGGAATATGAGCAATGTGACAGCGCAGCAGGTAGAAAACCTATAGGCTGCAAGTGGGTCTTTAGGACAAAGATAAACTTTGATGGGAGTAAGAGGTACAAGGCTCGCCTTGTAATTAAGGGGTATGAACAGGTACCGGGCATTGACTTTGGGGACACCTTTGCTCCGGTTGCTAAACTGGCGAGCTTTCGCATGCTAATGGCTCTATCTGCACTGTATGGATGGCATGTTCACCACATGGATGTGGTTACAGCTTTTCTCAACCCCGTGATCGATGAAGATGTATCAATGGAGTTACCGGAAGGAATCGATTGGCTCAAGCCAACCTTACGAAAGCCTCACACTACTCAATGCAGATTGAAGAAAGCTCTCTATGGCCTCAAGCAGGCACCGAGACTCTGGTTTCAGCATATTGACTCCTTTCTTAGAGCAAACGGGTTTTGCCAGTCAGCCAACGAGCCCACACTATACATTCTCCAGAGAAGTGATACCTGCACGAGCTCGGTCTTGAAACCCTTTTCCGGCTCCTTATTCCTTCTTCTCTATGTTGATGATCTACTCATTGCAAGTCCGAATTGTAGCTTAATCCAACGAGTAAAGGAGTTACTATCAACTGCGTACCGGATGACAGATCAGGGTTTGGCAAGGCAGTTTCTCAACATCAAGATCGAGCGCTCTACTACCACCAGGAAAGAAGCCTCAATTTCTTCTCAATCAGACTCTGGGTCGATCTATCATGTCCGCCTTAGCCAGGAGCGATTTATCGATGAGCTACTCAGGCGCTTCGGCATGGTTCTGTGTAATGGAACCAAGACATCCTTAGAGACTGGTCATGATCTTCGGGTTCAAGTTCAAATATTCCCACCAGAGTCACACTCTGGGCCATCCTCCCAACCTAATGACCGAGGCACATTAATTCTGAAGGAGTATCAATCTTTCAAGTTAGTTGGGAGTCTTATTTATTTAATGCTGTCCACATGTCCAGATCTCGCGTTTACGATCTCAACTTTAAGCAAATTCGCCTCTGCTCCCTTGCCCATCCACTTGGCTGCAGCCAAGCGGGTACTTCGCTATCTTAAGGCAACAAAAACTCTCGCACTATCGTTTAGCTCCGAACAAAGGAATGCAGAGCTTGTGGGATTTTCTGATTCAGATTGGGGAGATGATAGGGATGATCGGAAGTCAACTTCTGGATATGTGTTTACTATGGGAGGGACAGCCATATCTTGGAAGTCCAAAAAGCAAGGGGTTGTAGCCCTTTCTAGTACTGAAGCGGAGTATACATCAGCAAAAATATTATCCTGCGTTCTGTGCGTTCTATGCATCTGACGCACCTGACGCTAGAACGCCAATCGCGAATCAGGACGCAACCACCCTACCACACAACGCACCTGACGCAACCTGACGCAGCACCTAATACTCAGGATGCACCGGACGCCGCACCTAATACTCAGGACGCACCGGACGTAGTACCTAATACTCAGGACGCCATCTGACGACAGACCACATCTTCCTGAGATTAGCGAAGGGTCCCCCCTTTACTTTTTCCTGACCTGGGTCACAATAGATTTCATGCTCTCAGTGTATTAAATTTATGACTACTAGTGTTCTATTGTTCTAATATACAGGACCGATCATGATACTCATAAGCAACCCCTTACCTCCCGGGAACTCGACCTTTCACAGGACTCAACCCCTACCCGGGACCCTGTAACTTCATGAATAAAGGTTGCGGGGGCAGGGTCTTATACCATTGTGAAGCTGGCGTTGAGGCCAACAATCTCCCGCAATCAGATCTAGAATCGGAAAACTGGTTGTGAAGGAATCAGCCACCGGGTTCTGGGATCGCCAGTACACCATTCAGTACTGTAACATCATGAATAAAGATCGCGGGGGGAAGGACCTTATATCATTTTAAAGCTGGCATCGAGGCCAACAGTCTCCCGCAATCAGATCCAGAATCGGTCAAGCGGTTGTGGTGGAATCTGCTATCGAGTTCATGGACCTTTAGAAAGACCAGTCGCAGAAGGGTTGGCGGATTCATGGATCTTGATGCCACAGAGACGTACCTTATACCGCCGCGTAGCTGGCGTCAAGCCCAACAACCTCCCGCAATCGGATCCAGAATCGGACAACTGGTCGTGGAGGAATCAGCCATCGAGTTCTGGGATCGCCAGTACACAATTCAGTACTGTAACATCATGAATAAAAGTCGCGGGGGGAAGGACCTTATATCATTTTAAAGCTGGCATCGAGGCCAACGATCTCCCGCAATCAGATCCAGAATCGGTCAAGCGGTTGTAGAGCTATCTGCTATCAAGCTTTCCATTACTTTAGTCCAAAGACCAATCTCAGAAGTGCAGGCAGATCCATGGGCTTTGATGCGACAGAGACGTACCTTATACCACCGCGTAGCTGGCATCAACCCCAACAGCCTCCCGCAATCAGATCCAGAATTGGCCCAGCGGTTGTTGTGGAATCTGCCATCGAGTTCATGCATCTTTAGAAAGACCAGTCTCAGAAGGGTTGGCGGATTCATGAGCTTTGATGCGACAGAGACGTACCTTATACCGTTAGGAAGCCGACATCGAGCCCAACAACCTCCCGCAAAAAGATTCAAGATCGGTCCAGCGGTTGTGGAATAATCTGCCGTCGAGTAAAAGATAGCCAGGGCTACTAGTACTATAAAGATCCTCTCCACAGAAGACAGCGAATTCCTGAGTTTTGATGCGACAGAGACGTACCTTATACCGTTGGATAGCTGGCGTCAAGCCCAACAACCTCCCGCAAACAGATTCAAGATCCGTCCAGCGGTTGTAGAGTAATCCGCCATCGAGTAAAAGGTCGCCAGGGCTACAATAAAGATCCTCTCTACAGAAGACAGCGATTTCCTGAGTTTTGATGCCACAGAGACGTCCTTTATACCGTTGCGTAGCTGGCGTCGAGCCCAACGATCTCCCGCAATCGGATCCAGGATCGGAGCAGTGGTTGTGGAGGAACCTGCCATCGAGTTCTGGGATCGCCAGCATCCCACCTTATTCAGCCCTGTAACTTCATGAATAATATCCCTCTGGGGATGAATCTTATACCGCTGGATAGCTGGCATCGAGCCCAGGAACCTCCAAGTGTCGGATTCAGGATTGATTCTCTGGCTGTGGTGGAGTGTTGCAGCTGTGGCCCGGGACTGTGGATGTTGTGTGTTGTGATGAAAAGAGTGTGTCGCGTCGCGTCCAGTTTGAGGCTATGTGCCGAGAAACTACCAGGAACTATGCTAGACTTGAGAGTGTTATGGCTATCACTCGCTTTCAGACTGGAGTGAGCTGGCATTTTCGCTCATTCAAAGATGATGTTCTGAAAATAGAACTCAGAGTGCCAGTGTGACTCGGCCCAAGGGTCTTTAGCGTAAATTTAAGATTAAGGGTACGATGGCTTTCTCACCAGGCGCGAGCACTAACCATATTTTCTGTGCCAAGAAATACGACTTCCTCACCATAGGGCTGGGCCTCAGACTCCTACCAGTAGAAGGCTGTCCTGGGGCGGGTACTTAGGGGTAGTGGTAAATCCTGATATGCGATAGTGTTGAGGTTGAAGTCTGGATGCATGGGAAGCAGGGTTGCTTAGTTGCATGTGTCCGGACAGAACCCGGTACTGAGAAGGGTGTCCAGACGCACCAGACGCAACCCGATGTGGCGCCTGAGTACAGGACGCACAGGACGCACAGGACTCAGAGTCCACATTAGCAGAATCAGGACGCAACACCAGTGTATCTGACGCAGGATGGCTTTTTGCTGATGTATAGGGACATCAGAAGCTACACGGGAAGCTATTTGGCTCCGGCGTCTGCTTTATGAACTCATCGAATCCGATCAGCCGACACATCCCCAACTCCTCTTTGTCGATAACCAAGGAGCTATTAAGCTTACAGAAAATCCTCGCTTTCACGAAAGAACGAAACATATTGATATCAAGTATCACTTCGTTCGACAAGCCTACGAGAATGGTCTCATTACTGTTCAGTACATATCCACGAACAATATGACAGCAGACATCATGACCAAGGCACTACCTACCGAACGCCATTGGATTCACTTGAAAGGGATGGGGCTTTCTTTTCAAATTGTTTAATGTATTAGCCTTTTTCATGGACGGGTGTTTCTTTTTCCTACTCACCTTACATTAATGAGGGATAGGTTTTTTCTTAAGAAAATAGAACCGCTCCATGCTTTCCTTATGTGTCTTTCTTTTAAGTTTAAGTTTCGTACCATGGAAGAAGGGGAGTGTTGAATTTCTGATTATTGTCTGAGTCTTCCATTGTCCTCAAACAACGGCTTTGTCTAAAGCATTTCTTTCCTATATCATTGCGCTCTATTGGGTTGCATCTTTTGTGGTGGTGAGACATCATCAGTTGGGTCTTGATTACTGAACAGCTATTTTTGTATCAGCTAGGCTTTATTGCGCTCTCCAGGTTTGGAGGCGTACACTCAGTTGAAACACATCATGATAATGCGTTCGGGGCTGAAGACAGGAAACCGGTTACTTTTCATGACGGGTGAGGTCACTTACATTCCCTATATATGTTTGGCCTTTTTACCCATCTCTTTGGATAATAAGTAAGAATGATACGGCGAGCAGAAGTTGTGCAAATTCTTTACAGTTCCGCGTTCATATATTGAGGCACAATTACAACAATGAAGCTATTCACCGAACCGAGTGACGCTGTATGACCCTGGTTAGCGGAGGTGCTCAAGCGTGGGAAATCGTAATTCCTATTACAAAACTTCCTGCTGTATAGCATCTTATGAACACCTCTTCTTCCTGTCCCGCTCCTCGGATTTGCTCCATGAGCCGGGTTCTCATTCAAGGCCCCATACCCAGGCCTCAATAGATCCCCCCCCCCTCGTCCTCGTCGGACCAGCGCTCCTTTTCATATCATTCATATATCAAGTAAAATTAGGCTGATGTAGGTCTCTCACTATTTATGCGATCCTCTACCAGGCGATCCTGTAGGTATTATAGTGAGATAAAGGTATAAAATTAAGGCTCCACCCAGCGTGCAGGTTTTATATAATTGGAGTTTTTTCCAGCACATCTAGTTTTTATATAAGGGTGCTAGTGTATTCAGCAACCAGTGGGAAACTATGATATATTATATAATATTATTTATCGTGCTTATAATAATAACATTCGTCATGATTCTATATATTGCAGTACGGCTAAGCTCTATCTATGGCTACCACAATCCGTGAAATGTACAGTACAGTACACAACTGGTAAGTAAATACTATAAAGGAAACATATAGCAATATCTTTGGCATATACGCGATAGGAAATCCTATAGCGGTTCGAAATCTTTATGCTCCGTTTTCTTGATGGACGTGGAACGGGTTCCGCTGTAATCTGCCGGTCGCTTACGCGATGAAGGAATCCTGGGTGGTAGTTGATCTCGGCTGTCGGGCTGACTGGGAGTAATATCATCTCGTGTAGCTTCTGAATACACAATAGGTTCATGCTAGTTGCTGGAAGCGCCCAGTGTTCTCAACGGTCCGGGGCCCCCGTAGGGCCCGACGGGGGGACTGCCAAGAGCCCTGGACCGGACGGGACGGCAAAATGCCGTCCACACCCGTCCTGGAAACCTCAGGACGGCCGTCTTTGTGGGGGACGGCGGGCCCTGCAAGGTAAGACATTTTAGCGTGGGGGACGGCAGGGGACGGCAGGGGACGGCAGGGGACGGCAGGGGACGGCAGGGGACGGCAGGGGACGGCAGGGGACGGCAGGGGACGGCAGGGGACGGCAGGGGACGGCAGGGGACGGCAGGGGACG
>Ga0307517_10001836_pt1 | contig 34804 bp, 35 predicted proteins | sample 23_EM_MG_FD_194515 | JGI IMG/M metagenome (GOLD analysis project Ga0307517, IMG submission 194515) | Populus trichocarpa ectomycorrhiza microbial communities from riparian zone in the Pacific Northwest, United States - 23_EM | ecosystem: Host-associated > Plants > Roots > Unclassified | place... | reverse complement strand
TCGGCCGCGGTCAGTAGACCGGCTCCCAGGCTGTAGTTGCCGGTGAATGCTCACAAACGCCCTTTTGCCACCACTGCGAGGTCAGCCGCCGCTGCGCCGCCGGAGCCGGTTCAGCCGCCTGCGCAGGGCCCGCCGCAGTCTCACGGGCGCGGTGCGGACGGGCCGGACCCGGGTGCGTACGCCCCTGGGCGCCGCGTCCTGCGGGCTGATGATCAGGCTCAGGTTGCCGTAGCCCGCGGTGAAGTACGGCTTCGCCATCAGGCCGCCCACCCGTATCGCGGGGGGAAGGCCGGTGCCCTGGGCCCGGCGGGCGCCGAACCGCCGCTCCGAGTCCAGGCCGTGCGCGCGGACGGACAGGTACACGTCCCAGATGCCCTCGGTCAGCGGCCGGCCGTCCAGGGCGCGGAAGACATCGGCCTTGGCGGTGAAGCCCGCCTGCCCGTAGTCGTACAGCACCTGGCCGCCGGGCCCCAGGCCGTGGCTGCGGGTGACCTCGGGGCTCGGCTCCACGCGGGCGGGGACGCGCACCTCGCGGCCGTCGTCGCGCAGCCGCAGGACTATCTCGGTGTCGGTCCGGCCGCTGTCGATCCGCCCGATGTAGCCGTGGCCGCGCAGCCGCAGCAGCGGGCCGTGCGGGCTCTGGGACCAGGTCACGCTGTCCAGCCGGTCGTCCTGACGGAGCTCGGCGGTGATGTCGTAGCAGAAGTCCGGCACGCCGGCCCGGCCGTCGCGGAAGTAGGGATAGTCCAGGTAGGCCCGCCCCCGGTCGGCCATCACCCGGGGCGGCAGCCGCCGCTCCTCGTTCACGGCGGTGACGTACTCGACGACGTGTTCCAGCTCCTTGCGCATGTCGTGCTGGACCAGGTGGGCGTAGAGCCGGGACAGGGCGGGGATCCGGGCGGCGATCTGAGGGGTGTAGTGGTCGTCGAGCTGCTGCCTGGCGATCCGCAGGGCCCGGTCGCGGTCCCGGTCGTCGAGGCGGAGGAAGCGCCAGTTGAACGAGTCGAGCAGGCCGCCCCGGAAGTGCCGCAGGATCGCCGCCTCCCGGACGGGTCCGGGCTCGGCGGCCTCGACGATGATGCCCAGCAGCCGCCGGGCCACCTCGAAGCGTTCCATCAGGTCGGTGAAATTGCTGGTGATGTTGCCGTCGTCCGCCCGCTGCACCTTGTAGTAGCAGTCCCGGTCGGCGACGACGGAGACCGCGGACGCCAGCAGATACGCCCTCACCACGAAGAGGCGGTCCTCCCCGATGCGGATGTCCTCGTCGAAGCGCAGCCGGTGCTTCTCCACGAACGCGCGGCGGAACATCTTGTGCGGGGCCAGGGCGTTCCAGACGGGCGAGTCGGCCAGGTCGGCCCGCTCCACGTTGGCGCCGAACATCGACCGCGGGACCCGGTTCCCGTTGGCGCCGACGTACTTGCCGAGCACCACGTCGGAGCCGTTGCGGTCGGCCATGTCCGACATCCGCCGCAGGGCGTCCGGGCCGAGGTAATCGTCGGCGTCGAGGAAGAAGACATAGCGGCCCCGGGCCAGGCCGAGCGCGACATTGCGCGGGGCACTGGCGCCGCCGGAGTTGGGCTGGTGGACGACCCGCACGGTCGCGGGATGGGCCGCCGCAAACCGGTCGAGCTCCGCACCGGTGCCGTCGGTGGAGCCGTCGTCGACTACGACGCACTCCAACTCGTCGACGCCGATGGACTGTTCGAGTACGGACTCCACGCAGCGGGTCAGGTAGGGCATCGCGTTGTAGGCGCCGATGATCACGCTGACAATGGGTTCTGGCACAGATTCCCCCCGGAGTGGGCCACGGCGACCGGCGGACCGGTCATGAACGTCAGGTAAAGCGGAGCGCTCGTTTTGGTCAACGAATCGTTCAGCAGGAGTACAGACCGTTCAGGCGGCTTCCGGGTTGTACGAGCGGGGAGATCATCCCGGCGGGCCGGCCGGCCGGGTTGTTGGCGGCCCGGAGCGGGGCGACACTGATCACATGGGGCCCGCAGGCTGGGACGACGACGAGGGCGCGCTCGTGGAGCACGCCTTCCGGCAGGCCTCGTTCTCGATGTCCGTGTTCGACATCGAGCAGCGGTATGTGCGGCTGAACGACGTGGCCTGCGAGGTGATGGGACTCGCCGAGGAGGCCCTGCGCGGCCACCCCTTCCCGTACGGCCTGCCCGAGGACGTGGACCAGCTCGGCACGCTGCGGGCGCTGCGCGATGTGGCCGCGACCGGCAAGCCCGCGCACTACGAGAGCTTCACGCGGGCGCCGTCCGGGATCCGCGAGCACGCGTGGAATCTGGAGCTGTGGCCGATCAGGGACGCGTCGGGAGAGGTCCGCGCGGTCGGAATGGCCGGGTTCGACAGCAGCGAGCAGCACTGGGCGCGGCAGCGCCTGGCGGTGCTGGACGAGGCGGCGGTCCGGATCGGGATGAGCCTGGACCTCGGCCGTACGGCGCGGGAGCTCGCCGAGCTGGTGGTTCCCCGGTTCGCGGACTTCGCCAGTGTGGACCTGCTGGAGGCCGTCATGCACGGCGAGGAGCCCTCGGCCGGGCCGCTGGACGCCACCGTCGTGCTGCGCCGGGTGGCGCACCTTTCCACCCAGCAGGGGACCCCCGAGGCCGTGGTCGGGCTGGGCGCGACCGATGCCTACCCTCCGTACTCACCCGCCGCCCGGGCGTTGCACTCCGGGCAGGCGGTGCTGAGCGGGAGCGGGGACCCGGACTTCGACCGGTGGATCGCCGGGGTGCCGGCCCGGGCGGAGAAGCTGCGCGGTGTCGTCGTCACCTCGCTGCTCGCGGTGCCGCTGATGGCCCGCGGCACCACGCTGGGGGTCGCGGTGCTGCTGCGCAGCCGGCCCGACGCCTTCAACCAGGACGACTTCCTGCTGGCCAGGGAACTGGCCAGCAGGGCGGCCGTGTGCGTGGACAACGCGCGCCGCTACACCCGCGAGCGCACCACCGCGCTCGCCCTGCAGAAGAGCCTGCTGCCGCACGGGCCGACCCGGCAGTCCGCGGCGGAGGTGGCCTGCCGCTATCTGCCCGCGGACTCGCGGGCGGGCATCGGCGGCGACTGGTTCGACATCATCCCGCTCTCGGGGGCGCGGGTCGGCCTGGTGGTGGGCGACGTGGTCGGCCACGGGATCCAGGCGTCGGCGACCATGGGCAGGCTGCGCACCGCCGTGCAGACCCTCGCCGACGTCGACCTGCCGCCGGACGAGCTTCTGGCACACCTGGACGACCTGGTCCTCAGGCTCGGCGGCGACGACGAGAACGATGACGCGGGCTCCGGCACCGGGGACACCGGGACGACGGGGGAGACCGGGGCGACCTGCCTGTACGCCGTCTACGACCCGGTGTCGCGCACGCTGACCGCCGCCAGCGCGGGCCATCCGCCTCCCGTCGTGGTCCTGCCGGACGGCACGACGGAGGTGCTGCGGCTCAGCGCCGGGCCGGTGCTGGGTGTCGGCGGGCTGCCCTTCGAGGCCACCGAGCGGGTGCTGCCGGAGGGCAGCCTCATCGCGCTCTTCTCGGACGGACTGGTGGAGTCCGCCGGCCATGATCCGGACCTCGGGATCACCCGGTTGTGCGAGCTGCTGGCCGACCGGGACGCCTCGCTGGAGACCTGCTGCGACCGGGTGATCACCACCCTGCTCCCGGAGGACCCCAGCGACGACGTCGCCCTCGTGCTGGCGCGCACCAGGGCGCTGGACGCCGACCACGTCCGCGTCTGGGATCTGCCCTCCGACGTCACGGTCGTCGCCGACGCCCGAAGGCTCGCCGCCGAGCAACTGGAGGCCTGGGGCCTGGTGGAGGCCGGATTCGTCACCGAACTGGTCGTCAGCGAACTGGTCACCAACGCCATCCGCTACGGCGCCGATCCGATCCAGCTCCGCCTGATCTACGACCGCACCCTCATCTGCGAGGTCTCCGACGGCAGCTCCACCTCGCCGCACCTGCGCCGGGCCCGGATCTTCGACGAGGGCGGCCGCGGCCTGCTCCTGGTCGCCCAGCTCACCACCCGCTGGGGAACCCGCCACGCGGCGAACGGCAAGACCATCTGGACCGAACAGGCGCTGGAGCCGATTTCACAGCCAGCCGGGTGAAAACGGGATTTCGCGCGTATGTGGGCAACCGCAGGGGGTGCATATTCGTACTGTCCGATGAGTCGTCGGACAGTACGAACACGCACCGACAGCCACCCAGGCAGGTACCAGAAGATGACGTCTTCCCCCACGCCGAAGTTCTCCGTCTTCACCCCCAGCCACCGACCTCGTTTCCTGGACGAGTGCCTCGCGACCCTGCAAGCGCAGACCCGCTCCGACTGGGAGTGGATCGTGCTCCTCAACAGCGGTGCGCGATGGCGGCCGCGACACCCCGACGACCGGGTCCGGGTGGAGATCGCGGACGACATCCGGGGGGTCGGCGCCGCCAAGCGCCGAGCCTGCGAACTGGCCCGCGGAGAGATCCTCGTCGAACTCGACCACGACGACCTGCTGGCGAAGGACTGCCTGGCGGAACTGGCCACGGCCTTCGACGAGAATCCCGAGGTCGTCTTCGTCTACAGCCACTTCGCCCAGGTCACCGAGGACGGAGGCCGGGACGACACGCGGTTCAACGAGGCCCATGGCTGGCAGTACGAGGAGGTGGATGTCGACGGCCGCCGCTTCCTGCAGGCCACCGCCATGGCGCCGACGCCGCACAACGTCTCGTACATCTGGTACGCCCCCAACCATGTGCGCGCGTTCCGCAAGGACGCCTACGAGCAGGTCGGCGGTTACGACGCCACCCGAATGGTCCTGGACGACCAGGACCTGATGTGCCGTCTGTTCCAGGTGGGGGACTTCCACCGGATCAACCGCTGCCTGTACCTCCAGCGGATCCATCCCCACAACACCCAGAGCGACACGGAGACCAACGCGCACATCCAGCGCGAGACGATCGCCCTCTACGACAAGTACGTCGAGGCCAACGCGCTCGCCTGGACCAAACGGCGCGGGCTGCTCGCGCTGGACCTGGGCGCCGCGCACCGCAAGGCCGACGGCTATCTGGGAGTGGACCAGTACGCCGTGGACGGCGTCGACATCGTCGCGACGCTGCCCGGGCCGCTGGATCTTCCCGATGACTCGGTCGGCCTGCTCCGGGCCGTGGACTTCCTGGAGCACGTGCCCGCGAAGGTCCCGCTGATCAACGAGCTGTACCGGCTGCTGGCACCGGGCGGGATGCTTCTCGTCCGGACTCCCAGCTCCGACGGGCGAGGCGCGTATCAGGATCCGACGCATGTCGCCTTCTACAACGAGAACTCGTTCTGGTACTACACCGACGATCAGTACCGCGTGTTCGTGCCGGAGCTTCAGGCCCGGTTCCAGAACTCACGGCTGGTCACCTATTTCCCGACCGACTGGCACTCCAGGAACCAGATCTCCTACGTGCAGGCGAATCTGATCGCGGTGAAGGAAGGAGCCGAGCGCAGCGGCGGGCTCCTGCTGGTGTGACGGCTCACCCTCCGGCGGCTCACCCTCTTGCGGGGTGAGCCGCCGGAGGCGTTTCCGCGTCCTCGTCGATCCCGGCGGAGGGGGGTGTCATTCCCCGAACGGGTCACTTAGCGTGCGCGCTGATCTACGCCAAGTAACCATGAGTTCGTCGCCCCTGGACCTTGGGGCGGTTTCCCCTTCCCTTCTCACAAAGGTGAACTGATGAGTGATCGATCCAGCCGGTCCATATCCAGCCGGATGCGTCGTCAGCGGTTTTGGGGCCTCGCCGGCGGAGTAACGATGGCCAGTGCCATCTTCGCGGGCGCGACAGGCGTAGGAGTCGCGGACGCGGCGACGACCAGCAAGCTCGCCGCCAACCACACTTTCGGCAGGACCGGGGGCACCCCGTGCTTCACCCAGCCGTGGCTGTGCGGCCACGGTGACCACGGGGACCACGGGGACCACGGGGACCACCACGGCGGCGGCCAGGTGGGCCCCCAGGGCCCGCAGGGTGCTCAGGGCGCTCAGGGCGCGCAGGGCGCTCAGGGTGCCAACGGCACTCAGGGTGCTGACGGTGCACAGGGCGCTCAGGGTGCGCAGGGCGCCCAGGGTGCTCAGGGCGCTCAGGGTGCCAACGGCACTCAGGGTGCTGACGGTGCTCAGGGCGCCCAGGGCGCTCAGGGCGCTCAGGGCGCCCAGGGTGCTCAGGGTGCTCAGGGTGCACAGGGCGCCAACGGCACTCAGGGCGCTGACGGCGCTCAGGGTGCCCAGGGCGCCCAGGGTGCTCAGGGCGCACAGGGCGCACAGGGCGCCCAGGGCGCGCAGGGTGCACAGGGCGCCAACGGAACCCAGGGCGCTGACGGCGCTCAGGGCGCTGACGGCGCTCAGGGCGCCCAGGGTGCTCAAGGCGCGCAGGGTGCTCAAGGCGCGCAGGGTGCTCAGGGTGCCAACGGAACCCAGGGTGCTGACGGCGCCCAGGGTGCCCAGGGTGCTCAAGGCGCGCAAGGTGCTCAGGGCGCGCAGGGTGCTCAGGGTGCGCAAGGCGCCCAGGGTGCGCAGGGTGCGCAGGGCGCGCAGGGTGCGCAGGGCGCTACGGGCCCGGCGGTGACCACTCAGCAGATCGTGGGCACTGCCCAGAACGGGCTGGCCCTGCCGGTGGTGCTCACCGCGACCGCGACCTGCCCGGCGGGAACGCAGCTGCTGGGCGGCGGGTTCCGGCAGAGCGGCATTCCCGTCACTCTGCAAATCATCGACAACAGCAGGGACAACGTCCTCACCAACCAGTGGAACGTGTCGGCCCTGCTTCCGCTCGGCACCTCGCTCACCGCTGTCGCGGAGTGCACCACTCCCTGACCCGGAGTCGCGAAGCGGATCTCCGCTGACGTCCGGAAGCCGGTCCTGGTCGCGAAGCCATCGTGCCTCGCGGTCAGGACCGGCTCGTTTTTCCGCTAGCGGCCCCAGGCCCAGGCGAGCCGGTCGGCGCCGGAGGGGTTGGTGGTGGCCAGCCAGGGCTTGTCGGTGCTGCCGATCAGGGTTTCCATGCTGTACGTGTCGCCGGTGCGCAGGCCGGGCCAGTAGACCGAGCCCATGTGCAGCGCCCGGAAGAGGTCGGTGTCGGCCTGGATGAAGGAGATCTCGTTGTTGCCGGTGTTGGGCCCGTTGTAGTTCAGACCGGTGGTCATGGAGGCGCCGAACTCGTCGGCGACGGTGCGCCAGGCGCAGTCGCCCAGGCGGGCCTTGAGGTCGGTGGTCCACTCGTCGTACGTGCGGTTGCCCCAGAAGCCGTAGTGGTGCAGGGAGAGGTACGTGCCCTTCAGGCGGGGGTCGGCGCAGACGGAGACGACGCTGTCGTTGTAGCCGCTGCCGCTGACGAATATGCGGTCGCGCGGGACGGCGGGGAAGGTCTGGATCCACTGGGCGGCGACGTCCGCCCACTCGGCGGGGGTGTAGCCGTGCGGTTCGTTCATCGGCTCGAAGTAGACCCGCTGGTTCTTGGCGTAGGCGCGGGTGACGGTGGTCCACATCGGCCAGTAGGTGGCGGTGTCGTCGATCAGGCCGTCCTTCTCGGCGTCCGTGCCCTCCCAGTAGGAGACGATCACCTTGAAGTTCTGCCGGGTGGCGGCGTCGATGACGGCCCGGTAGGAGTGCCAGTGCGAGCTGTTGACGGTGTAGGGGTTGATCGGGAGCCGGACGGTGTTGGCGCCGAGGTTGGCGCGGAAGGCGGCGATGATGCGGCTCGCCTTGCCGTACGTGGTGGCGTAGTCGTCGGAGAGGGACAGCCCGGACAGCACCAGCGGGTCGTTCGCGAAGTTGTCGCGGGGGTCGGCCCAGTTCACGCCTTTGAACTGGCTGGTGTTCGGTGCGGTCGCGGATACCGGCGCGGCCGGTGCGGCGGCCGAGGCGGAGGGCTGGAGGCCGGCGCACAGAGCGGCGGCGCCGGCTACGGCTACGGCGGCGTTGACCAGCGTGCGGATGGGCATGGCGGCTGCACCTTCTCGATGTTTGCGCTAACACGGTCGACTGGGCTGCGAGTTTGGTTGCGCCCGCGTGAATCTGTCAAGCGTGTTGCGGAGAGGTTTCAAGCCGTGTCGGCAGCGGTAGTTGACCCGCTCGTGAGCGCGTGGACGGTGAGGGCCGCGGCGAGGGTGTTCACGCCGCCGAGGGTGTCCGTGGGCTGGCCGGTGAGCTGGGTGATCCGCTCCAGGCGCCGGTCGAGGGTGTCGCGGTGGACGCCGAGGGCTTCGCAGGCGCGGGTGTGCGCGCCGTCCGCGGCGATGAGCGCGGCGAGGGTCTCCCACAACTCGGGGTGTGCCGACAGGGGTTCGATGATCTGCAGGAGCCGCCGCAGGACGGTGGGGGTGCGGGCGGCGGCGTACTGGGGGAGGACGTCGTCGAGTTGGTAGACCCCCGGAGGGGAGGCGAGGGCGACGGCGAGGATGGTCGCGCAGATGTCGTCGGCGACGCTCTGGTCGTCCCGGGTCTCCGGGAGGGGCTGCCAGTGCACCGCGATCCAGGCGTCACCCGCCAGATCGGGGTGGGCCCGGCGGGCCAGGTCGGCGGCCTCCTGCTGGCTTTCGGCGGGTACGAGGACGTAGACGCCGTCCGTGCAGCGCAGGACGACCACATCGGGACCGGCGTGGCGCCGGAAGATGCCGTCGACGTCCGTCGCGCCGCAGCCGGGCGCCCTGACGGCCATGACCGCGTAGGCCGCCGCGGACTGCCGTGCGGCGGGGCCGGCGGGGCTCCGGTGTCCCGGCGGGGGAGGGGCGGTCGCCGCGCGGTCCCGCAGGAAGCCGGCGCTCAGCTCGTTGGCGACGCGGCGGCCGGCGTCGCCGAGCCGGAGCGCCATGACCTCGCGGGACAGGGCGTCGGGCTGGTTGCGGCCGCCGAGGATCCGGTCCAGCAGGCGCTGGGTCATGGTCCGCACCTCGGCGAGCAGGTCGTCGACGGACTCCCCGCGCGACGCCCACGCCTCGCCCTCGGCGCGGATCCGGGCGGCGGTCTGTTCGCTCCACTCGCCCTCGCCGGAGATCACCTCCGTGAAGGCCGAGAAGATCTCCCAGCTCAGCGCCCGGCGGGCTTCCTCCGGATCGCTCTCGGGGGCGGCGAACGGAGGATGGAAACCGGCGGTTCTCAAGGGCAGCGGATGCGTCGTCATGTCATCAGGCCTCGGCCCCGGCGGACCCCCGGGCACCGGCGTACTCGGGCACGCGGAGCATGGCGTACGCCGCGAGCGCCGAGCACAGGGTCTGCAGCCCGCGCACCTGGGTCGGCGAGTGACCGGTGAGGTACTCGATCCGCCGGAGCCGGTAGTCGATGGTGCTGCGGTGGATGATGAGTTCGCAGGCGGCCCGGGCGCGGTTGCCGTCCGCGGCGATCAGCGCTTCCAGGGTCTTCAGCAGATCCGGCTGGGTGACCACCGGCACGATCAGCTTCGCCAGGTGCCGGGACACCTCCGGGCTGTTCGCCACCGCGCACTCCACGGCGACGTCGTCGAGCCGGTACACCCCCGGCCCCCGCTTCAGCGCGGACACCGCCTTCAGGACGTCCTCGACCTCCCGTACGGCGCCGTCCAGGTCCTCGCCCGGCCGCCAGGCGACCGCGACCCGCACCTGGTCGCCGCGGGATTCCCGGATCTTCAGCGCCAGCCACAGGGCCCGCTGCGGGTCCTCGGCGGGCGCGGAGTCCAGTACGTGGCCGGTCCGGCCGATGGTCTGGATCCCGAAGGCGGCCCAGGCCGAGTCGCTGCCGAGGGCCTGCGAGGCCGCGGCGGATCCTGGGGACATCGATCGAAGGGGGGCGGGCGCGGTCCGGGGGAGGAGGCAAGGCTGCATGGGCGGTGGGTGCCCTTCGTCCAGGGGGAACGTGGTGTTGCACAACCCAACAGCACGCCGATCACAGCAGCATCTGCACACCATGGGAGTTCCATCAGAGTGCCCGCGAGCGCGGCGCCGTCCGAGTTTCTCTGACAAGTCGCCGACCGGCTTCCCATGTCTCAACGACCGTGCACAGAATCCGACATCAGGGGCCACCGCCGCGCACCACGAGGAGTTATGCCGATCAACGACCTTGAACACGGGCACCCGTGGGCTGTTCCCTCTGCGAGACCCCGGCCGCGCGTGCTCATCGTCGAGGACGACAGAAGCGTCATGGCCGTGCTCACCATGGGACTGCGCTTTCTCGGCTTCGAGACCCTGACCGCCTCCTCCGGCGGACAGGCCTGCGCCGACGTGCCGGAGCAGGCCCCCGACGTCGTCCTCCTGGACGTCATGCTCCCCGACATGGACGGCTTCGAGGTCTGCCGGCGGCTGCGGGAGGCCGGCGTGGAGACCCCCGTGCTCTTTCTCACCTCGCGCGACTCACTGGAGGACAAGATCCACGGTCTGGCCATGGGCGGGGACGACTACGTCACCAAGCCCTTCGACCTCAACGAAGTGGTGGCCCGCATCCACGCGCTGCTCCGGCGTGCGGGCAAGGTCCAGCAGCAGTCCTCCCCGCGCCGCCTGCGCGCGGCCTGGGTGGAGCTGGACCAGGACACCCGGGACGTGTGGCGGCACGGGCAGCCGGTCCGGCTCTCGGCCACCGAGTTCACTCTGCTGAAGTACCTCATGGAGCACACCGGCCAGGTGGTCTCCAAGGCGCAGATCCTGGACAACGTCTGGGGCTACAGCTTCCAGGGGGAGTCCGGAATCGTCGAAACGTACATCTACTACCTGCGGCGCAAGCTGGGCGACACCGGGCAGACCCTGATCAGGACGGTGCGCGGGGCGGGCTATCTGCTGCGGGCCGACGCGGCCGCTGCCAAGGACGTCTGATCCATGGCCGCAACGGCGTCGAGCCCGGCCGGGAATCCGCCTGCCGAGACCTGCCGCACACCGGCGGGTCTGCGCGCCATGGTGACGCTCGTCGAGGAGGAGTTCAACCGGCGCGGCAAGGCCGAGGAACGGCTGCGCGAGTTCATCACCGCCGCGAGCCACGAACTGCGCACACCCCTGACCACCATCAGCGGCTACGCGCAACTCGTGCGCCTGGGCGCCCTGGAGAGCCCCTTGCAGCTGGACGCGGCCATGGAGCGCGTCCAGCAGGAGGCGGCCAGGATGACCCTGCTGATCGACGAACTGCTGCTGCTGGCCCGGCTCGACCACGGCCGGCCCCTGGAGCGCGTCCGCGTCGACCTGGCCAGGCTCTGCTCGGAGGTGGTGGCCGATGCCCGGGTGTGCGCCCCGGAGCGCGTCATCAGCTACACCGTCCAGCTCGACGCGCACGAGGTACGGGGCGACCCGAACCGGCTGCGCCAAGTGCTGATCAACCTGCTGTACAACGTCCGCTCCCACACACCACCGGAAGCGAGCGTCAGGGTCGAGTTGACGCGCGACGGTCCCTGGCAGGTCATCGACGTCATCGACGACGGGCCGGGCATCCCGCAGGAGTTCCGCGAGCGCGTCTTCGAGCGCTTCTTCCAGGTCGAGCGGCAGCCGCACCAGGCCCAGGACCACGGTGCACCCCACTCGGGCACCGGGCTGGGGCTGAGCGTCGTCGCGGCCATCGTGGAATCCCACGGCGGGACGGTACGGATCGAACCCTCCGAGCGCGGCGCCTGGTTCAGGGTCCGGCTGCCCGATCGCACTCTGATCTCACTCTGATGAAACCCTGAGAGGATTCTGGGTCATTCTCTGATGGAACACTGATCACCCCCGCGGGGGTGTGCTGTCTAATGATGGAAATGCCTCCGAGGGGCGGAATCCCCCTTCGGTCGGACCGGGCGTACAGCGCTGCTCGAATTCAGGGAATCCTGAATTCGAGCAGCGCATTTCGGCATTCCCTGAAATGCCCGGCACCAGTTCACTCGGAATTAACCTTACGCTTTTCTTATTTCCTATTGACCGGCCCGCGATTCCAGGTCGATAGTTATGCGCACCGGCCGCTCCTTCCGCCGTCCTCGCCCCCTCCCGATGGAGTGAACAATGGTATTCGCGCGTCGCAAGCACGAATCCGGCAAGCGCTTCTCCCGCACCGCAGGAACGATTGCCGCCCTTACCGTGGGCGCCTCGCTGCTCACGGCCCCCCAGGCATTCGCCGCCAGCTCCCCCACCAGCGCCGAACTGCTGAAGGCCTGCAACTGGGCCAGCTTCTGCAAGTTCCGCCCGCAGAGTTACTGGGGCTACACCGGCCCGAAGCACCAGGTCGGCAGCACCGCGTTCAACTGCGCGAGCCAGACCAACCCGCACCGGGTCGACTGGTCGGACACAACCACCGCCGGCAACACGGTCGGCGTGTCGGTCACGGCGGGCTACACCTTCGCCGAGGTCTTCGAGGTCTCCGTCGAGACCAGCTACAGCCACACCTGGGAGAACTCCCACACCGACACCGAGTCCAACACGGTCAACATCCCGTCGGGGTACGCCGGCTGGCTCGAGCGCGGCACCGCCAAGCAGCAGGCAAAGGGGTGGTGGGAGATCCAGTTCAAGAACAAGTACTACGACCACTATGTCTGGTACGTCTACGACTACCAGGAGTCCGGCTTCAACAAGGACAACCCCAGCTACGGCTACGTCAACATGAAGGACCGGCCGATGACCTCGGCCGAACGCGGCGCGCACTGCTGAACCAGCCACCACCCCGTACAGCGTGCGGTTTCATGCGATCCGCCGGTCGCGTGAAACCGCACGCCTCACAGCAAAGTGGTAATCCGTGATGTCCGGAATTCGCCCCCCGCTCCGAATCGTCGCTCTCGCCGTCTGCTCGTTCTTCGTTCTTTCGGGCTGCGCGAGCGGCAGTACCGAAGGCACGCACAGCGGCTACGCGGACCGTCAGGGGCCGACCGTGATCGGCACCGACGGCTCCGCGGAGAGCCGGGTCGTGGCGGCGCTCTACGGCGAACTCCTCACCGCCGCCGGGGAGGAGGTGAAGACGGCGAGCGCCCCGTACACGTCCGCCATCGACACCGCCCAGGCCGTGGTGGACGGAAAGATCAGCATCGCGCCTGCCTATGAGAGCACCCTGCTGCGCGCGATGCCGGGCGGCCAGACCATGCCCGGCAACATGGAGGCGACGCTGAGCATGGCGCTGCCCCCGGGGATCGTCGCGCTGCCGGCGGCCGCCGCGCAGCGCGGGATCGTTCTCGCGGTCACCGGGGCCACCGCCAAGCGCCACAAGCTGAACAGCCTCGCCGACCTCGCCAAGGCCGGCGGTCACCTGACCCTCGGCGGCTCCGCCTCCGGCGATCCCGACGCCCCGTCGGCCTCCTCCCTGAAGAAGGCGTACGGCGTCTCCCTCACCACTGCCGGGACATCGAAGACGGCGGACGTGCTGGTGCTGCGCGGCACCGACCCCGCGATCGCCCGGGACGGCCTGGTGGTGCTGACCGACCCCAAGTCCGTCGTCCCGCCCGAGCATGTCTTCCCGCTGATCAGCGCCCCCGCCGTGGACCTGCCCGGCAGAAACGCCCTGGCCCGCGTCAACACCCTGCTGACGACCGCCCAGCTGGCGGCGCTCACCTCATCCGTCAACGCAGGCGAGGCCCCCGGGAAAGCCGCCAGGACCTGGCTGCGCTCCAAGGGCCTGCTGCGCTGAACCCGCATCCGACCAGACACACAAGAACAAGAAGGTGGTAGTCCATGCGCAATCTCAGACGTAAGCTCGCCATAGTGCTGCTCTCCCTGGCCGCGCTCCTCGGCGGCCTGGCGGTTCCCGGGACGGCCTACGCCGCCGGCGACAAGTTCGTGACCCTCAGGATCTGCAGCGGGTCCACCGAGACGGTGAAGTTCTACTTCGTCGGCGAGAACCAGTACGGCGACTGGGGCGGCTCGCAGTTCTGGGAGATCGCGCCGAAGGGCTGCACCACGGCGAGCGACTGGTGGTACAAGGCCGGGCAGTCGGTCGAGTTCCACCACCGCAAGCCCAGCACCGGATGGCGCTGGGAGCCCAGGCTCATCTCGTACAACGACGCGACGAACTGGGGCACGTACAACCTCTGGATCGGCTAACCCCGACTCGCGCACGGGTCCGCAGGCCGCTGTACAGCGGCCTGCGGACCCGTTTGTTCAGCGCTCCACCGCGTCGGCGCCCACCACGTAGCCCGCGCCACGCACGGTGCGGATCAGCGACTGGCCGGAATCGCCCAGCTTGCGCCGCAGGTAGTAGACGTAGGTCTCCACCACTCCGGACTCGCCCTGGAAGTCGTACTTCCACACGCTGTCCAGGATCTGCGCCTTGGAGATCACCTGGCCCGTGTTCTCCATGAGCACCTTCAGCAGGGCGAACTCGGTGGCCGAGAGCTTCACCGGCTGGCCGTGCCGCCATACCTCCCGGGTGCCCACGTCCAGTTCGACCCCGGCCGCGCGCAGCCGCCGGGGTCGCGCGGGCGCGGCGTGGCCGATGCCCTGGACATGGCCGGTGGCCCGGGAACGGCGGATCAGCGCGCGGATGCGGGCGCTGACCTCGCTGAGGTCGAAGGGCTTGGTGACATAGTCGTCGCCCCCCATGGCCAGCGCACGGCATTTGTCCTCCACCGCATCGCGGGCGCTGAGGAAGAGCACCGGGGTGTTGTCCCCCTGGGCACGGAGCCGGCGGCAGACCTCGGTGCCGTCCAGGTCGGGGAGCATCATGTCCAGCAGGACGGCGTCGGGCCGCCGATGGTGGACGGCGTCGATCGCCTGGGCGCCCGTGGCCACGGTGTACGCGTTGAAGCCGAGGAAGCCCAGGGCCGTCACGAGCAACCCGGAGATGCTGGCCTCGTCCTCCACCACGAGTACGGAGGGATGGTCGGATGAATGATCGCGGGTCAAGTCTGACGCACCTTTGGTCAAGGGGATTTGTCGGATCTGACAGAGACATACGTCGGCTCTTACATGAGGCCTTGACCACAGGCTGGCAACCGGGAAGTTGTCTAAACAGCCCCTTTCATCACTCCAGACAATCCGCGGAGGCGGTTACTCCGCAGTACTAGTGCTGGTCACAGGCGCCGCGGTAGGGCGCGTCGGGGATGTAGGCGTGCCACTGGGCGCGGGTCAGCGCGGTGCCGACGCGGGCGCATACCCGAGTGAGGGCATAGGACGAGGTGATGGTGTACCGCTGCAGCGGGACGTGGTCGCCGGCGGCGTACAGGGTGCCGCTGTCCGGGCTGAAGGCCAGGGAGCGGATGGCGTCGCCGGGAGTGGCCAGGGTGCCGCCGAGAGGCTGCTGGGTGGAGGTGTCCCAGAGCTGGATGGTGCCGGCGTCGCCGGCGACGGCGAGGGTGCGGCCGTCGGGGCTGAAGGCGAGGGCGCTGACGGCTTCGGGGGTGTCACCGACCGGGCCGGGGAATACGTTGGGAAGGACACCCGCGCGGTGGCGGAGGTCTCCGTCCCACAGGGCGACGCGGCCGGTCAGGTCGCCCGCCGCCATCCGGGAGCCGTCGGCGCCGAAGGCCAGGGCACCGATCTGCTCGCCCTGGCCGAGGGTGCGCCCGGTGACCGTCCCGGAGAGCAGGTCGGCGGTGTGGCTGTTGCCGACGAGCAGCCGGCCGTCGGGCCGGACGGCCAGGGTGCTGCTGTCCAGGTCCTTGAGCACTGCTGTTCTGCGGTGGCGTGCGATGTCCCAGACCTCGTCGCTGATGTCGGAGGTGCCCGTAGTACGGGCCGCCAGCAGGGTGCGCCCGCCCGGGCCGAGAGCGACCGTGACCGCCGTCCCGGAGGAGGAGGACGACGAGGAGGAGGCGAGGTCCAGAGTGGCCCGTTCGCGGTCGCGGACGAGGTCCCGGACGATCAGCTGCTGGGGGGCTGTGTCCCAGCCCGGGGTGGACACACCGTAGGTGAACGCCTTGCCGTCGGGGCTGAATGCCATCAGGGACATGGTGTACTCCGGTACGACCGGATCGCTCCCGTCACGGGCCACCGGGAACGGCGGCGACCGCAGCTCGCGGAGCAGATGCCCGTCACCGGTGTCGCGCAACTGGAAGCGGTAGCGGGTGCCGGACCGCTCGGCGGTGGCGAGCGTGCGGCCGTCCGGGCTGAGCAGCGCGTTGTCCAGCGGGTGGTCGCGCCACTGGGAGGTCAGGGCCGCCGCGAGGTCGAGAGTGTGGACGGTGCCGCCTTCGAGGTAGCGCAGGACAGGCCGGCCGGGATCCCAGGCCAGGCCGCCGTACAGGTGCTGGCCGTCCAGGGCGTAACGGAAGACGGGGGCGTCGGGCGCGGACAGCCGCCACACCCTGATCTCGTTGTGACCCGAGGCCGCCAGAAACGCCCCGTCCTTGCTGAACGCCACGTACTCGACATCCGGGTAGTCGATGTCGGCGAGCTGCCGGCCGGAGGTGGTGTCCCAGGCGCGTACGCCGGTGCTGGTCATGGCGGTGAGCCGGTCGCCGGCGTCGAACTTGAGCAGCTCGTACTCGTCGTCGCAGACGCCGTGCGTCTGCTCCCAGGCGCCGTGGAGCGTACGGTGGCGGCGGATGTCCCACACGGCGGGCGCATGCCCCTTGGAGCAGATGGCGACCTGGCGGTCGTCCGGGCTCGGGGCCACGTCCGGACCGCCCTCCCCCGAGGTTTCGTACAGCAGCCCGTCGTCCGCGATGGAACGCAGTTGCGTCCGGTTGCCGTCCGGGTCGCCCGCCACGTAACTGCGGCCGCTGGGCCCGAAGCCGAGAAGGTAGGACGACGGCAGAGCCCGTGCGGGGCCGGTCCACTTCCCCGTGGACACGTCCCACAGCCGCTGGCCGTCAGGCACTTGGAGTACGAGGACCCGGGCGTCCGGACCGGAGGCGAGCACCGTGTCCTGCGGCAGTCGTCCTGAAGCAGTACGGCGGTGCGTGGGGACGTCCCATCTCCGCCACGTCCGGCCGTCCGTGCCGAGCAACGTACGGCCGGAGTCGGCGAGAAAGCGCGGGGTTTCGCCGCCCGCTCCGGGCGCGGTGAAAGCGTCCAGCTGCGGCTGGGTGAGCGCGCCGAGCAGAGCCGAGCGGGTCTCGGCGAGCGGGGCGGTCCGCCACGCGGCGGCGCTGAGCAGCATGGCGGTCCTGGGGTCGGTCGTCCGCATCGAGCCGGCGACCGCGGCGACCCGGCGGGCCGCCGTCCGGGTGTGGTCCCGTGTGTTGGTCACGTGCTGCTGCCAGGCGACCACGCCGACCGTCAGCGACACGGCCAGAGCGACGGAGAGCGCGGTGACCAGGCGCCGGGCCCTGCGGGTGGTCCCGGCGGCGGCCCGGCGCTCGCCGTCGCGGATCTCGATGGCGGCGGCGAGGAAGTCCCGCTCCGCCGTGTTCAGCCGGCTCTCCAGCCCGTCCCGCAGGAACAGCTCCTCGTACCGGTCCAGCCGGGGGCCCCGGTACAGGGTGTCGCTGTCGCGGCCGAGCTCCAGCCAGGTGCGGGTGTCCTCGGAGAGCCGCCGGTGGTGACGCAGCCAGTCACGGTCCTCCTCGATCCAGCCGTGCAGCCGGGGCCAGCCGGTGACCAGGGACTCATGAGCGAGCTCCACGACGTAGGCGTCCACGGTCAGCAGCCGGGCGCGCGCCAGCCGTTCGACGACCATCGGCACCTCGGGATCGCCCCACGCCTCCAGTTCGAGGCGACAGGCCGGACGCCGGGTGTCCGCCGCTTCCTGCCCCGGCTCGATCAGCCGCAGCAGCACCTGCCGGGCCTTACCGGCCTGGGCGGGCGACAGCTCGCCGTACACCCGCTCGGCGGTGGCGGCGATCGCGCCGTGCACACCGCCCGCCGCCTCGTACGCGGCCATCGTCAGGGTCCGGCCCCGGCGCCGCTGCCAGGTCTCCAGCAGCGCGTGCGAAAGCATCGGCAGCGCCCCCGGCTGGTCGACGACCTCCTGCACGATCCGCGCCGTCAGCTCCCGCTCCACCAGCAGCCCGGCAGCCGCCGCCGGTTTGACGACCGCCTCCCGCAGCTCCGCCGGCGTCATCGGCCCGACCAGCAAGTGGGCCTTGCGCAGCGCCTCCACGAGCCCCCGGTGCTCCGAGCACCGGCCGTAGAAGTCCGCCCGCACCGCGATCACCACCCGCAGCCTGCTCCCGGGCTCCCGGGCGGCCAGCAGCATGTCGATGAACCGCGCCCGCTCAGCCCGGTCCCGGCACAGCGTGAAGATCTCCTCGAACTGGTCGACCACCACCCAGCTGTCCGGCTCGCCCTCGCCCGGGGCCAGCAGCCGGCCGTGGGTCACCGCCGGTGTGGCTCCCGGGGTGAGCACCCGGAGCACCGCCGCACAGTTCAGCTCCTGGATGCTCCGCTGGAGCCGGGGGACCAGCCCGGCCCGCAGCAGCGAGGACTTCCCGCTTCCCGACGCGCCGAACACCACCGCGAACCGGTGCTCGTGGACCAGTTCCAGCAACTCCCCGACCAGCCGGTCCCGGCCGAAGAACAGCCCCTGGTCACCAGGCTCGAAGCGCACCAGCCCGCGATAGGGCGGCTGCTCCTCACCGTCCTGGCGCGCCACCGCCTCCTCGGCCGCCGATTCCTCGGCCGCCGTCTTCCAGCGCAGCTCCCACTCCGCCGGGTCCGCGGCCCCGCACGCCTGCGCGTACGCCAGCACCACCGCCAGCGACGGCAGCCGCTCGCCGGCTGCCGCCTGCGCCAGCGTCGCCGCCGAGAAGTGTGCCCGCTGGGCCATTGCCCGGTATGCCGGTGAGCCGGCCGCGCTCCGCAGCACCCGCAATTCATGGGCAAGGCGCTGCACAGCTCCGGCCTCGGGATCCACCGGTCGCTCGGGACGCCCCATGACACCACCATTCGCCTGTTCGGGCCGACGTGTTGTTCCTCAGGGCTCGCGACGCTGCTCACCATGATCGCTCTATGGCGGGAGGGATCAGATTGTCATATGTCCCGTCGCGTCGTCGAGGTCAGCCGGAGGTCGCCACCGGAGTGCCGCCCGACGTGTCCCGGGGTGATGCCGACGCTGACGCCGATGGCTGGACGCCCCGGGTGGCCGCCGCCGAAGAGGGCAGCTGGGTGCGGGCGTCCGTACTGCGCGGCGTGCTGGGCTCGGGCGTCCCCACGGCCGTCTCCGAAGGAGACGCTGACGGGGTGGACGTCGCGGGGGCGGTGCTCACGGGCGGCGGGGCCAGCGGGATCGCCGGGGAGGGGGTCGCGGTGGGCGCCGTCAGCAGGTGGACGGGCAGCGCGATAAGGGCGGCGACGACGCACGACGCCCCGACCCCGGCGGCGGCGCGCAGCACCCGGCGGCGGGCGGCGGTGCGGCGGATCGCCTCGTAGCGGCCGGAGGGCGGGCCGAGGTGTTCGGGGGCGGGCCGCAGGAGGACGGAGAGGAGGTCGTCGTCGTGTTCGAGGTCCGGGCCGTCGTCAGAGTGTGTGGTCAAGGCTTCTCCTCAGGTCGGCGCGGAGCAGTTCTCGGGCCGCGTGGAGGTCGGCCTTGATGGTTCCTTCCTTGCGCCCGGTCAACGCGGACACCTCCCGGATCGGCATGTCAGCGTAGTAGTGCAGCAGGATCGGGACGCGCAGCCGTTCCGGCAGCGACTGTACGAGCAGCCGCACCGACGGGTCGGCCTGCTCGTCCGGCGGCCGGACGGCGACCTCGTTGGTGGCGCGGCGCATGGCTCTGCGCTCGCGCTCCAGCTTGCGCCAGTGGTCGCGGACGAGGTTGGCCGCCGTGACGTAGAGGAAGCCGCGGGGCTCCTCGACCGAGGTCCAGCGGGCCCAGAGCCGGGTGAACGCCTCCGAGGCGACCTCATGCGCCGTTTCGTCGTCGTCGACGAGCCGCCGGCACCAGCCGGCGAGACGTGGATAGAGGGCGGCGAACAGCTCGGACGCTGCCTTGTCGCGGGACCGTTTCAACGCTCTCCATGGTGGTGACGTCACTCGTAGGGAAGGATCCCGGGCCGGCCGGCGTACGTCCAACGGCCCGGGAACCTCGCGGTCTCAGGTCAGCGCGGCGAAGACGACCACGTTGTCGCGGTAGCCGTCACCGGTACGGGGGCCGCCGCAGGTGATGAGCCGCAGCTCCGGTCGGTCCACGTCCCCGTAGACCGCCTTCGCGGGGAAGTGCGCCTTGGCGACCGTCCGTACGGTGCTGACGGCGAACTCCGCGGCCGTGCCGTTCTCCAGGCGCGCCACGATCCGGTCGCCCTGCCGCAGTCGCGCGAGGTGACGGAAGACCCCGTCGCCATAGGCGCCGACCGTGACATGGGCGAGGAGCACCGACGGGCCGACCTGGCCCGGCGTCGGCGAGTACTTGTACCAGCCCGCCGGGGAGTTCGCCTCGATCGGCGGCACCTGCACGGTGCCGTCCGCGGCCAGCCCGAGCCGCATGACCGGGGTGTCGACCCCGATGGCCGGGATCTGCAGCCTGACCGGGACCGAACGCGCGAGGGCGTGCGGCGCCCCCGACTTGGGCGAGGCGGGCCCCGATGCCGATGCCGATGCCGGTGTGGGAGTGGCTGTCGCTGTGCCGCTGGGCCGTGCGGTGGTGGCCTGGCTGCCGCAGCCCACCAGCAGTGAGGCCATCGCCGCGGTGGCGAAGGCGCGCCTGGAGGGCTCGGTCATGCCCCGGTCGCCCGCCGGCGGCGCACGACGAACACCGCCGAGCCGCCCAGCACGAGCAGCGCGGCGCCCCCGCCGATCAGCCCCTCCTGGGTCCCGGACCCGGACTTCCCGGTCACCGCCACCACACCGGTGTCCGGCGCTCCGTTCGGCACCCGGCCGACCTGGGTCGGGGCGGCCGACGCGACAGCGGACGGGGCGGTGGTGGAGTCCGTGGTCGCGGCGGCGGACGGGGAGGCGGTCGACGCGGCGGTGGCCGAGGGGACCGGGCTGGAGGACGTCCCGTCGGCGAACGCGGGTACGGCGCTCGCCAGGATGGCGGTGGCCGCGAGTGCCGTGGCCGTGAGGACAGTTCGGCGCATGATCGCTCTCTTTCGTCGGTCGGCCCGGGTTGTCGGCCGGGCCGGGTTACGGATCGAGCCAAGAGACGAGGCAGCGACGGAGTCGGTTGTAAAGAGATGGCAAAGTCCCCGATCAGACAAATAGTCACGTTTCGGTGACGGAAGTGGAGTTCCTGCGTCCGAAAGGTGGTGGAATTTCAAACCATCACCCAAGGTGATTTTCCTGGGACGGCATGTGATGTGGGGTGCGGTCGAGTTCGTAAGGAGACACCCAGATGACACATCAGCACCATTTGTGGTCAAGCGCGACCTATCCGGTATTCGCGTACGCCATCGCCTTCGTTGGCGCGGCGCTCGGGCTCGCCTGCGCGAGCCGCCTGCACGCGGTGGGACTGCGCAAGGGGAAGACCTGGCTGGCGGCGGGCGCTCTGTCCCTGGGGTCGGGCATCTGGGGCATGCACTTCGTCGGGATGCTCGGCTACACCATCGATGGTGTGACGCTCAACTACGACGTCGGGCTCACCGTGCTGAGCTGGGTGGTCGCCGTACTCGTGGTGGGCGTCGGCATGCTGGTCGCCGGGCTCCGGCGGTCGTGGCCCTCGCTGCTGGTGGGCGGCCTGCTGGCGGGGCTCGGCGTGGGCGCGATGCACTACATCGGGATGGATGCCGTACGGATGTCCGGCGCCATGAACTACAACGCCTCCGTGGTCCTCCTCTCCCTGGTCATCGCCGTCGTGGCGGCCACCGCCGCGCTGTGGGCGACCCTGCGGGTGAAGGGCCTGCTGCCCATCGTGGGCGCCGCGTTGGTCATGGGGCTGGCCGTCACCGGTATGCACTACACCGGCATGCTCGCGGTCACACCGGAGGTCATCGGCAACGGCGCCTCCGACAGCGGGGTCCCGGCGCTGGCGTTCGTGGTGCCGCTGGTCACCGGCCTGAGCCTGGTCGTCCTGGTGGTGACCTTCGCCGTGCTGATGAACCCGGTGGAGGAGGCGGTCCGCCGCGCGGCGGACGCGTAACGCCGCGCAGTTGGGCTACCCGTGGTGCACAGCCCGGGGAAGCCGAAGGGAACCGCCTGCGGCACCCCGGGCCCGCGCCGGATCCGTGAATGACCCCCTTTGGCCCGTCATGCAACCGCCGGGCTTCGCGCGACGGGCCGTCATGCCGGCGGGGCAGGGGCAGTTGGCTGTCAAAGTCTTGAACCAGAGGTTCCGATTCCTGCCCCACCAGCTTTTCCAAGCCCTACTCTGCCTCCTGTGTCCCCCGTTCCGCGGGCCGCTCCCAGCCCGCACATACCAAAGGCAGCCGAGGCAATGGAGCCACTGGAGTCGGCGGATCCCGAGCAGTTCGGCCCTTACCGTCTCCTCGCGAGGCTCGGGGCGGGCGGCATGGGCCAGGTGTTCCTGGCCCGGTCCAGCGGCGGCCGTACCGTCGCCATCAAGGCCATCCGCCCGGAACTCGCCGGGAACAAGAGCTTCCGTAACCGCTTCCGCCGCGAGGTTGATGCCGCGAGCGCGGTCGGCGGCAGATACACGGCACCCGTTCTCGACGCCGCCCCGGACGATCCAACGCCCTGGCTGGCCACCGCCTACGTGGCCGGCCCGACCCTGGACGACGCGGTCGCCGAGTTCGGCCCGCTGCCGATGGAGTCGGTGCTGGCGCTGGGCGCCGGCCTGGCCGAGGCGCTGGTCGCCATCCACTCCGCCGGGCTGGTGCACCGCGACCTCAAGCCTTCCAACGTGATGCTGGCCGCCGACGGCCCCCGGGTCATCGACTTCGGCATCGTGCGCGCCACCGACGGCTACGAGCTCACCGGCTCCGGCGTCCTGCTCGGCTCGCCGCGCTACATGTGCCCGGAACAGGCGACCGGCGATCCGATGGGCCCCGAGGGGGACGTCTTCTGTCTCGGTTCGGTACTCGCCTACGCGGCGACGGGACGCGCGCCGTTCAGCGGCTCCTCGGCGGCCACCCTCCTCTACCAGGTGGCGCACGGCACGGAGGATCTCACGGCGGTGCCGGATCCACTGGACAAAATCATCAGGATCTGTCTCGCCAAGAGCACCCGGTCCCGGCCCACCCCGGACAGAGTGTCCGCGACGTGCGCGCCCCATGGCGTCGAGCGGGCGCTGCGCGACGGTTGGCTGCCGGTGCCGGTGGCCTCGGCGATCGCCCGGCACGCGGCGGCGGTCATGGACCTCGACGCCCCGCTGCGGGAACGCGTCACGGTGGCCGCCGCCGCACAGCCGGTTCCGTCAGCCGCCGCGGGTACCTCCCGCCACGGGTACGGCCACGGGTACGGGTACAGCCAGGGGACATCGGGGCACACTGTTGCCGAGGTCCCCTGGCCGGACGCCCATTCCGGCGCGCGTCCGGAGCCCGCGGGTACTCCTCGGTCCCGCTTCTCCCGGCGCACGCTCCTGATCGGCGCGGCATCGGGAGGATTGGCCGCCGTCGGCGGAGTCTCCGCCCTGCTGCTCTCGCACAGCAGGGCGAGCAGTTCGGACGTGCGGCCGCTCGGCTCGGCACCAGAGCCGAACTGGACTTACCGGGGCAGCACCCTGCTTCCCGTCCCTGCGGTCTTCACCAAGGGGACGGCCCTGCTGAAAGCCCTGCCCGGCAGTCTCCTGAGCCTCGACCTCAAGGACGGGAGCCGGCCCAAGTGGGTCTACGAGGGCATCAGCCAGTCGCCGACCCCGCCCCTCCTGTTGTTCGACGCGGTGGTGGCCCTGGGCGCCGGCAGCGGAGCCACGGTCATCGGCGTAAACCCGACGACCGGCACCGAGCGCTTCTCCCTCGACTTCGGGCCGGGCTTCCGCTTCGACACCCTTCTCGGCGGCCTGAGTGACCACGCGGCCAGCATCGCCGGCCTGCGATTCGACACCGAGTCCGGCGGGCAGACGGCGACGACCTCCCGAAATGTCGTCCTCGCCACGGATCTCCAGGCCCGCGTGGCTCTCGTCATTCCCATCAGCGTCGAGGACATCGGCATCGCCCTGAAACCGGTCATCGTGCCCGGCTACTTCATCTACGCCGACGGCCTGCGCAACATCACCGCCCGCAGCACCGACGACGGCGACGTCCTCTGGCGGCACCAGGTCGGCTACGACCTCAGCCCCCAGCCCGTCCTGCTCGGCAAGACCGTCCTCGCCATCGGCCGACGGCTCATCGCCCTCGACCTCGTCACCGGCAGCGTGCGCTGGGAGGTGGAGGCGGCCGCCGGCGGCTTCGGCTCCCTCGGCGCCTTCGGCGACACCGTTTACTGCACCGGCACCGGTGCCTCCGGCGTCTACGCCTTCAACGCCAAGGACGGCTCCCGGCGCTGGTTCTGCCGAACGCCCAGGCTGAACCTCGACGTTCCGATCACGGCGAGCGGCAACACCGTCTACGTCCCCGCCTTCGAGAACAAGAACGGCTTCTACGCGATCAGCGCCGACCGCGGGGAGCTGCTGTGGAACTTCTCCGACGGCGAGGAGACCGGAGTCAACAACTGGCAGCTCTCCTGCGACGGCGACGGGCACCTGATCGCCACGCACTTCGACCGGGTGTACTGCCTGCCGACGTCCTGAGCCCGCCGACTTCTGACATTTGTCATCGAAGTCGGTGACAGCGCGCACCGTTCCGGGCGCCCGCGAGGCCCGACGCTGGATCCATGGACATGGACAGCGGGGAGAGAGTGATCGAGGCAGCCGGAGTGCGCCGCAGTTACGGGGGCGGGTCCGGGGACGGCTTCGAAGCGGTACGGGGAGTGTCCTTCGAGGTGGCGCGCGGCGAGCTGTTCGCGCTGCTGGGGACCAACGGGGCGGGGAAGACCTCCACGGTCGAGCTGCTGGAGGGGCTGGCCCGGCCGAGCGGCGGCATGGTGAGGGTCCTCGGCCAGGATCCGTACGCCGAACGGGCCCGGGTGCGGCCGAGGATCGGCGTGATGCTGCAGGAAGGGGGCTTTCCCGCGGAGCTGACGGTGGGGGAGACGGCCCGGATGTGGGCGGGCTGCGTGAGCGGGGCCCGGCCGGTGGACGAGGCCCTGGCGATGGTGGGGCTGGCGGCCCGGCGCGGGGTGCGGACCAAACAGCTGTCGGGGGGCGAACGGCGGCGGCTGGAACTGGGACTGGCGCTGCTGGGACGGCCCGAGGTGCTGTTCCTGGACGAGCCGACGACCGGGCTGGACGCCGAAGGGCGCCGGGACACCTGGGAGTTGGTCCGGGAGCTGCGGGCGGACGGCACGACCGTGCTGCTGACCACGCACTACCTGGAGGAGGCCGAGGCACTCGCCGACCGGCTGGCCATCATGCGCGACGGCCGGATCGTGGCCACCGGCACCCCCGCCGAGGTGGCGGGCGGGCGCCCGGCCCGGATCACCTTCGGGCTGCCGGACGGCTGGTCGCCCGGCGACCTGCCGGTTCAGGTCCAGGGGTACGAGGAGCACGAGGGACGGGTCGTGCTGCACACGGACCGGCTGCAGCAGGTGCTGACGGCGCTGCTGCGCTGGGCGGCGGACAACGACGTACGGCTGGAACGGCTGGACGCGCGGGAGGCGTCGCTGGAGGAGGCCTTCCTGGCGATCGTGGACGGAGGCGTCCGGTCATGAACTCCTTTACGAACCTCTCGACTTCGACGATGACCGCCCTGGCGCGGGCCGAGCTCACCCTGCTGTGGCGGAACCGTACGGCCATGATCACGGCGCTGCTGCTGCCGGCCGCCATGGTTGCGGCGATACGCCCGACGGTCAGCCAGTTCGAGGGCGCCGACGAGCTCTCGATGAGCGGCGGCATTGGCTTCGTCCTGGTCTTCGTCGTCTACTACAACCTGGTGACCGCCTACGTCGCCCGGCGCGAGGAACTGGTCCTCAAACGGCTGCGCAGCGGCGAGCCGACCGACCTGGAGATCCTGGCCGGGAGCGCCCTGCCCGCCGTGTCGCTGGCCCTGGCGCAGTGCGCGGTGCTGGTGGCCTCCGGGGCGCTGCTGCTGGACCTCGGTGTGCCCCGAAGGCCGGACCTGCTGCTGGCCGGGCTGGGGCTGGGCCTGGTCATGATGGCGGCGCTGGCCGCCGCGTCCACGGTCTTCACCCGGAACGTCGAGCTGGCGCAGATCACCACGATGCCGCTGCTGCTGGCCTCCCTGGTGGGCTCGGGGCTGGTCGTCCCGCTGGACGAACTGCCGCACGTCATGGCCGAGTTGTGCCAACTGCTGCCGCTGTCCCCGGTGATGACCCTCGTACGGGCCGGCTGGCTCGGCGGCCCGGAGGCGGGAGCGTACGAGGTGCTGAAAGCGCTGGCCACGGCGCTGGCCTGGACGGCGCTTGCCGTGTTTGCTGTACGACGGTGGTTCCGCTGGGAACCGCGACGATGAGGGCCGATGACGGGCGGGGAGGGACGGGGATGTCCAGGCTGACCGGCTGGTGGGACCGGCGCAGCGACGCCGCCCGGGTCGAGCTGTACATGCGGTGGTCCTTCCACTCCTTCGCGCTGCTGGAGGTCGGGGCGGTCGTGCTGGTGACCAGCCAGCCCGGTACTCCGGTCTGGTTCCGGGTCGGCGTGACCGGGCTGGTGGCCGTGCACGCTGTGCTGTGCGCGGTGCTGTCGGCCCGCGCCCTGGACTGGATCCTGGGCCGCCGTGCCCGGCCGGACCGGCTGCTCGTCGCCGTGGCCGCGCTGTCCGCGGGCGGCGCCGTGGCGACGCTGGCGCTGCGCGCGGCAGGCGCCGTCCCGGACGCCGCGGATGTGCCGATTCCTGTGGTCTGCTTCACCTCCTTCGGCCTGGGCGCGGTGGTCCTGGTCATCCGCCGGACGCGCCGGATGCTGTACGCGGTGCTCGGCACCGCCGTCGGCACGGCGGCGGTGGCCGCGGCGCTGGGGCTGCCGGCCGAGGAGGCCTTCCCGATGGCTTTCGTGGTGCTCATGACCAGCGTCGCGTGGGTGATCACCTGTGGTCTGTCCGCCTGGCTGGTGCGCACCGTCTGGGACCTGGACGCGGCCCGCGAACTGCAGTCGCGGCTCGCGGTGGCGGAGGAACGGCTGAGGTTCGGGCGGGACCTGCACGATGTGATGGGGAGCAACCTGGCGGTGATCGCCCTCAAGAGCGAGCTGGCCGTCCAACTGGCCCGCCGGGGGGAGCCGGAGGCGTTGGAGCAGATGATCGAGGTGCAGCGGATCGCGCAGGAGTCGCAGCGCGAGGTGCGCGATGTCGTACGCGGCTACCGCCGGGCGGACCTGGCGGTCGAGCTGGCCGGGGCGCTGTCCGTACTGCGGGCGGCGGGTGTCGACGGCCGGGCCGAGGGGGACAACGGGAGCGCGCTGCCGCCCGGCGTACAGGCGGCCCTGGCCTGGGTCATCCGCGAGGCCACGACCAACGTGCTGCGGCACAGCGAGGCCAGGCGCTGCACCATCCGGCTGTCCGTCGGGTCCTCCGTCGTCCTCGCGGTCGAGAACGACGGTGTCCCCGAGCCCGCCGGGGACGGCACCGGCGGCTCCGGCCTGGCCGGACTGCGCGAACGGCTGGCCGCCCAGGGCGGCACCCTGACCGCCGAGCCGGGGCCGGGCTCCTTCCTCCTCACGGCGACCGTATGAACGGTATGAGCGGCGAGCGCATCCGGGTGCTCCTCGCCGACGACGAGCACCTCATCCGGGGCGCGCTGGCCGCCCTGCTGTCCTACGAGGACGATCTCCTGGTCGTCGCCGAGGCCGCCTCCGGCCCCGAGGCGATCGCCATGGCGCTGGCCCACCGCCCCGACATCGCGGTGCTGGACCTGCAGATGCCCGGCGGCCCGGGAGCGGCCGACGGCGTCGACGTCGCCACCGCCCTGCGGGACCGGCTCCCCGGCTGCCGCACGATGATCGTCACCGGCCACGGCCGGCCCGGCCACCTCAAGCGGGCGCTGGCCGCCGGCGTACGCGGCTTCGTGCCCAAGACCGTGTCCGCCGAGCGGCTCGCCGAGATCATCCGTACCGTCCACGCCGGAGGCCGCTACGTCGACCCCGAACTCGCCGCCGACGCCATCAGCGCCGGTGCCTCGCCCCTCACCGCCCGCGAGACCGAACTCCTCGAACTCGCCGCCGACGGCGCCCCGATAGCCGACATCGCCCGCCGCGCCTCGCTCTCCCCGGGCACCGTCCGCAACTATCTGTCCTCCGCCGCCGCCAAGCTCTCGGCCGGGAACCGCCACACGGCGGTGCGCGCCGCCCGCGAGCGCGGCTGGATTCCGTAGGGGGTCTCCCGCGGAGCCCGGAATTTTGCGCAAAAGTTCCTGCGGCTCACGGGGCGCAATGGCTATGGTCATTTGTGTGACAGCCACGTCCGACTCAACCGATCGGTCACGGAGGTCGTCCTTACCTCCGCCTCCGCCCCGGTTGAAGCCGAGACAGCTGGCTCGCAATGTCTGGCGATCAAGAGCACAGTTGGGTCAGCTCCCGTACTGGCTGGTGTTCCGGGGCGGACCGATCTTTCTCGGGGTCGCGGCGGCGTTCGTGGTCAGTGGGGTCATGATCGGCTGGGGCGATTCGTACGACGTGCTGCTGGGCATCGAGTCCCCTCGCTCCAGCGGGAACAACGCCGCGACGTGGATGCTCTCGCTGGTCGGCTGGCTCGGGGTCCCCTCCCTGATCGGGGCGGTCGCGGGGCACATCGTCTCGGCCGGGATCACCGCACGGAGGAAGGCGACGTACGAGGAGATCGTGGATCTCATACGCCGTGAACTGCCCGGCCCGGGCCCGGGTCCGGGCGGCGACGGGGGAAGGGGTGACGGGTGAGGGCGCGAGTGCCGGTGACCAGGATCCGGAGCCTCGGTGATCCGGACGGCGATCCGGACGACCTTGAATTCGACCTGGACTTCGCCAAGTTACATCCAGGGGGTTGGGATGAAGCCCAGGATCACTGGGAACAAGTAGTAGTGATGTTTCTCAACTGCGATCAGGTGAATGATCGCAAGGCCTCGGAATCGATGGCTTTCGCTGAGGACGCCGCCAAGCGGGTGCTGTGGCCGCTGGCGGTGGACGAGCGTTGCCCGAAATGCAGGCGGGTGGGCGGTTAGTGATGCCGGTTGGCAAGGTGAGCAAGGACAGCGTGTCCGATGTCTGCCGTGAGCTGCTGAAGTCGGCGTATCCGCACGACCGGAGCGCCGTTGCCGGCGAGGTGGTCGGGTACTTCACGGAGATCGCGCAGGACTCCTCGAAGGTGGACAGCCGCAAGGGTGCCCAGCGCGAACTGGAGCAGCTGGAGTGGCTGATGGCCATGGAGCGGGGGCGGATCAAGAAGCAGGACCGCTGAGCCGGAGCCGAGCCGGACCCGCAGGGCGTTTACGCCACGGTCCGCCACCCTTCCCAAGTGCGCAAACGGCCGACCAGCATGGACGGCATGGTTGCTGTCGCTTCGAAGAGGGCGGTGGAGTGGCTCGCTGCTGCCGCTCTCGATCCGCGTGAGTGCAAAAGGCAATGGGAACGCGGCGAGAACGGCACTGTGCTGCTGGCGGCCGGGCGGTTCTGGGATGTGCTGATCCTCCCGGAGGACCTGGGGCTGCTGGCCCTGGACATCCTGCTGTGCATCCCGCAGTGCGAACCCGGGCCCACGCTCGCCGACTTCGGGGCCCGGCGGATCGGATTCTTCCTGCCCCCGGACCCGTCGAGCCGCTGGATCGGCACCGGGATCCGCTACGCGGGCAAGGGAGCCTGGATCGTGGTGCCGACGCCGGCCCGGGGGAGCGGGGCCATCCAGTGGCTGGTGCCGCCCGACGGCAGCGGGGTGCTGTATTCGGCGGGCGCGCTGGAGCTGGCCATTCATGAGGCGGCGGCGGAGCTGGCCCGTCAACTGGTGGGCTGAACCGCCCGGTTGTCGGGCGCGGGCGCGGGTGCCTCGGCCAGCAGGCCGTCCCGCAGGGTCGACAGGATCCGCTTCAGGATCCGGCACACGTGCATCTGGGAGACCCCGATCCGGTCGGCGATCTCGGTCTGGGTGAGCTCCGCGCCGAAGCGCAGCGACAGGATCGTGCGGTCGCGCTCGTCGAGCCCGGCGATCAGCGGCTTGAGGCTGACGAGGTCGTCCACCCGCTCCAGGGACGGGTCCATGCGCCCGAGATGCGCGGTGAGGGTGCTCTCGACGCCGTCGTCGTCGACCGTGGCGTCCAGGGACGACGCGGTGTAGGCGTTGTCCGTGGCGGTCCGGGCCTCGGTGATCTCGGCCTCGGTGACCTGCAGTTCGGCGGCGAGCTCGGGGATGGTCGGATCGCGGCCGAGCTGCTTGCCGAGCGACTCGGTGGCCCGGGCGATGCCGATCCGGGCCTCCTGCAGCCGCCGCGGCACATGCGCGGCCCAGCTGGTGTCGCGGAAGAACCGCTTCATCTCGCCGACGATGGTCGGCAGCGCGAAGCTGGTGAACTCCACCCCGCGCTGGATGTCGAAGCGGTCCACTGCCTTGATCAGACCGATCGTGCCGACCTGCATGATGTCGTCGAGCTGTGAGTTGCGGGACTGGAAGCGGCGTGCGGCGAACCGCACCAGGGTGAGGTTGAGCTCGATGAGGGTGTTGCGCACGTACTGGTACTCGTGCGTGCCCTCTTCCAGCTCCCTCATCCGGGCGAACATCACCTTGGACAGGGCGCGCGCTTCGGCGCTGTCATGTGCAGCCGTTGCTATCACCTTACGATCGTCGCGCCGGAGGAGTAACATGTCAACGGATACGTGAAATAATTTTCGGCAATCATGGTTCGTGATTCATGGCTCGTACGAGGAGAGCATGACAACACCCGACCCCGCACCCAAGGGTGAGTCACCCAACGGGCGCTGGACATTTCTCACCAACCACGCTCGCGTGCTCCTGGAACTCGCCCGGGAGCCGGGCGCGCGGATGCGGGATGTGGCGGACCACATCGGCATCACCGAGCGGGCGGTGCAGGGGATCGTCGCCGACCTCGAGACCGCGGGTTATCTGACCAAGGTCCGGGTCGGCCGGCGTAACCGGTACACCATCAATCCGGCCAGCCACTTCCGTCACCAGGCGGAGGCCCTTCACTTCGTCGGCGATCTGCTCAATGTCTTCGCCCATGACCCCGAGGCGCATGTGACATCCGGAGATTGATGACCCGTCCGGGTGGACCCGGCGGCCGTCGCGTGACGGTCCCCCCAACTGTGGGGACCGTTTGTGTGATTAATCGGCCGTCTGGTTGTTGGAGGTACCCGTGACGTCTGTGACCGATACTCAGTTCAGTGACAGCGACCTGGCCACGCTGCTGCTCGCCGTCGGCGCCGAGCCGCCCGTCGGCCCCGGGGTCTTCGAGGACTCCTTCCGGGACCTCGACCTGGACTCGCTGGCCCGCACCGAGATCGCCGCGCGCGTCGTGGAGCGCTGGGGCGTCGACGTGGAGGAACGACTGACCCCCGAGACCACCCCCGCGCAGCTGCGCAGCATGGTCGAGGGCGAGGTGGCGGGGCGATGACCGCGCACACCGAGAACGAGATCGTCATCGACGCCCCGTTCACCTATGTCTGGACCCGTACCAACGACGTGGCCGCCTGGCCCGACCTCTTCAGCGAATACGCCGAGGCCGAGATCCTGAGCCACGAGGGCAGCACGGTCACCTTCCGGCTGGCCATGCACCCCGACGAGAAGGGCCGCGTCTGGTCCTGGGTCTCGGAGCGCACCACCGACCTGGCCTCCCGCACGGTGCGCGCCCGCCGCGTGGAGACCGGCCCCTTCGAGTTCATGAACATCTTCTGGCAGTACGAGGAGCTGGGCCCCGAGCAGACCCGGATGCGCTGGGTCCAGGACTTCCGGATGAAGCCCGACGCGCCCGTGGACGACGAGGGCATGCGGCACCGCATCAACGGCAACTCCAAGGTGCAGCTCCAGCTCATCAAGGACCGCCTGGAGGCCCGCCGCACCCGCGCCGTCCACATCACCGACGTCAAGGCCGACAACCGGCGCGGCGGTGACCTGCGCACCCTGCTCACCCCCGGCTCGGTGGGCACCACCGACGGCTTCTGCGGCATGGTGCTGCTGGGCCCCGGCGAGGCCGTGGCCGAGCACTACCACCCGTACTCCCAGGAGTATCTGGTGGTCGTGGACGGCGAGTTGCGGATCGACCTCGACGGGGTGCCGCATGTCGTCCGCGCCGACGAGGCGCTGCTCGTCCCGCGCAACGTCCGGCACCGCGTGGTCAACGAGAACGGCGCCCCCGCCCGTGGGGTGTTCTTCCTCAGCCCGCTCGCGCCGCGCCCGGACCTCGGCCATGTGGACACCGAGACCAGGGAAGAGGCGGCGGCGAAGGTCGTACGCGAGCTGGTCGACCGGTGACACGCCGGGTCGTGGTCACGGGCGTCGGAGCGGTGGCGCCCGGGGGAGTGGGGCGCGAGGCGTTCTGGGCGCGGATCACCGGCGGGCGCCCGGCGATCCGCCGGATCACCCGCTTCGACCCCGCCGAATACCGCTCGCGGATCGCCGCCGAGTGCGACTTCGACCCCGTCGCGGCCGGGCTGACCCCGCAGGAGATCCGGCGCAACGACCGCTTCGCCCAGTTCGCCCTGGCCGCCTCGGCCGAGGCGCTGGGCGACAGCGGTCTGCGCGTCGAGGAGGAGGACCCGGACCGGATCGGCGTCAGCCTCGGCACGGCGGTCGGCGCCACCGTCACCCTGGAGGACGAGTACGTCGTCGCCAGCGACGCCGGCCGCCACTGGGAGGTCGACCCCGGCCACGGCATGCCCTTCCTCTACCGGGCCATGCACCCCTCCTCGGCCGCCAGCGAGATATCGCTGCGGTACGGGCTGCACGGCCCCTGCGGAGTGGTCTCCACCGGCTGCACCTCCGGCATCGACGCCATCGGCTACGCCTTCCAGGCCATGCGGGACGGCGAGGCCGACATCATGCTCGCCGGTGCCTCCGACGCGCCCATCTCCCCGATCACCGTGGCCTGCTTCGACGCCATCCGGGCCACCACCACCGGCGGCGAGGATCCCGCGCAGGCCTCGACCCCCTTCGACCGGCAGCGCAGCGGCTTCGTCCTCGGCGAGGGCAGCGCCGTCCTGGTCCTGGAGGACCTCGGCCACGCCGTCGAGCGCGGGGCGCACATCTACTGCGAGGTGCGCGGCTACGACAACCGGGCCAACGCCTTCCACATGACCGGCCTGCGCCCCGACGGCTACGAGCTCGGCGAGGCCATCATCTCCGCGATGTGCGAGGCCGGGGTCCGCCCCGACCAGCTCGACTACATCAGCGCCCACGGCTCCGGCACCACACAGAACGACCGCCACGAGACCGCGGCCTACAAGCGGGCCCTGGGCGAGCACGCCTACAAGGTGGCCATCAGCTCCATCAAGTCCGTCATCGGCCACTCCCTCGGCGCGATCGGCTCCCTGGAGATGGCAGCCTGCGCGCTCGCCGTCGACCGGGGCGTCATCCCGCCCACCGCCAACCTCGTCCACCCCGACCCCGAGTGCGACCTCGACTACACCCCCGTCTTCGCCCGCGAACAGCAGGTGCGGCACGCCCTGTCGGTGGGCAGCGGCTTCGGCGGCTTCCAGTCGGCGATGGTCTTCTCGGCCGTGGACGCCCAGGAGGCCTCCGCATGACGAACAGGGCAGTCCTCACCGGCGTCGGCGTCGTCGCCCCGACCGGCATCGGCACTGTGCCGTACTGGCGCTCCACCCTCGGGGGCCGCAGCGGCCTGCGCCGGCTGGCCCGACCCGACGCGGCCCGCTCGCCGATCCGGGTGGCCGGGGAGGTCGCCGGCTTCGAGCCCGCCGGGTGGATGACCAACAAGCTGCGGGTCCAGACCGACCGCTGGAGCTGGTTCGCGATGGCGGCGGCCGAGATGGCGCTCGCCGACGCCGCCCTCAACCCCGCCGAGCAGCTGCCCTTCCAGCTCTCGGTGGTCACCGCCGGCGGCTCGGGCGGCAACGAGTTCGGCCAGAAGGAGGAGCAGGCCCTGTGGGCCGAGCACCCCAGCAAGGTCAGCGCCTACCAGTCGATCGCCTGGTTCTACGCCGCCAGCACCGGCCAGCTCTCCATCCGGCACAACCTCACCGGCGGCTGCGGCGTCGTCTCGGCGGACGGCGCCGGCGGCCTCGACGCCCTCAAGCAGGCCTGGCGGCTGCTCCGGCGCGGCAGCAAGGCCGTCCTGGTCGGCGGCACCGAGGCCCCGCTGTCCCCGTTCGCCCTCACCTGCCAGGCCACATTGCATACCGTCTACCGTGGACAGGATCCCGGTCGGGCCTACCTGCCGTTCAGCCCGGACGCCGCCGGCTTCGTGCCCGGCGAGGGCGGCGCGCTGATGGTCCTGGAGGAGCGTTCGCACGCCGCCATGCGCGGTGCCCGGATCTACGCCGAGCTGCTCGGCCACGCCGCCACGCACGACGCCCACCACCACACCGACCCCGCCCCGGACGGCGTGCAGCTCGCGAAAGCGATCACCACCGCCCTGGACCGGGCCGGCCGGGACCCGGACGACGTGGACGTGGTCTTCGCCGACGGCGCCGGCGACCCGGCCGGCGACGCCGCCGAGGCGGCGGCCCTGCGGAAGGCCTTCGGCCCCCGGCTGGGCGAGCTGCCGGTCACCGTGCCCAAGTCGGCGGTCGGCCGGCTGACCTCCGGGGCCGGAGCGCTCGATGTGGCGGCGGCCGCGCTCGCCCTGCGCTCCGGCGTCGTGCCCCCGACGGCCGGGGGCGACGCGGATGCGAGCCGGGAGCGGTACGGGATCCGCCTGGTCACCCGGCGGACCCGGCCCGAGCGGCTGCGTACGGCGCTGGTGGTGGCCCGGGGGACGGGCGGCTTCAACAGCGCCGTCGTACTGGGCGCATTCGTATAAGACGGGTTATATCCAGCCAGAGGGTGAAAGAACAGGTTTCATACGTCGATAACCGTCACGTCCTCCTCTCTGTCGCGTTTCACCTGGTGTCGGCGTCCGGAGCTGACGCCGTCGAACCTCAGAGGAGAAATAAACCCATGCTGAAGAAGGCTCTCGCCTGCGCTTCGCTCGCCGTCGCCGCCACCGGCGCCGCCGCCGGTATCGCCCCGGCCGCCCAGGCTTCCGACACCTCCGG
>Ga0307517_10001835_pt1 | contig 34836 bp, 35 predicted proteins | sample 23_EM_MG_FD_194515 | JGI IMG/M metagenome (GOLD analysis project Ga0307517, IMG submission 194515) | Populus trichocarpa ectomycorrhiza microbial communities from riparian zone in the Pacific Northwest, United States - 23_EM | ecosystem: Host-associated > Plants > Roots > Unclassified | place... | reverse complement strand
ATGCGTCCAGATGAAAACGCGGCGTCAGATAGAGTCACGATCGGATCAGGACGCGGCATATATAGGGCGTAAGATCAGGAAGAAGTGAGCAGGCGTCAGGAAGGGAGAGATGCGGATCGTGGGATCCAGACGAGGTCGGCAGGGTGTGAAAACATTAGGACGCAAGATCTGAAGATGAGTGAAGCCCTGACGTTCGCTGAGAAGGAACCTGCATCAGGGCGGGAGAGTCATAGATCCGATGCAGTCAGAATGCAATAGCGGAGGACCCGACGCAGTAGGAACGGAAGAGTCGTAGATCAGGGGGAGTCAGGAGGTAATAGAGGAGCACCAGACGGAGTCAGGACGCACAGGACGTAGGGGTCCGTGTCTGGATGGCGTCAGGACGGATGGCGCTAGGTGACGCAAAGTCAGGACGCGACGTCGATCCGACGTTACGTCCTGATTCGCGATTAGCATTCCAACGTCCCGGGCGTCAGACGCACGGGACGCACAGGACGCAAGGTATTATTTTTGCTGATGTATATATATATTGAGAAATATCCTATGAGAAAAAGTTATAGTTAGTGGGAAATTTTGAAAATACAGTCACTTTACTCAAAAAGGGCATTAATATTTAGGTTTACCTTATTTAAACCTATCTTATAGTGTGTTTTTTGTTCACATACAGAAACCCTGAAATATGGAGAAAGGATTGCCAAACACAATTATTTCTGAAAAATGTATTCATTTTTTTAAAATAGCATATATGCCATTTTCAAGAAAAACGGCATTTTTTTATATGATGGCGTGCCAAACAGGGCCTAAGTTTTTTCCACATTTTTAACTTTGAGTACCCTTAGCTGATACAGGACAAGATTAGCTATCGTGCTCTAGTCTCGCAGTGAACATACGCTCATGCGCTAGCTCCAACTCCAAGATCCGGTAGATCCCAAGCACTATGCTGGAGCGCCCTACACCTGGCAGACATTCCCCTAACTACTCTGCCCAGTTTGCACCACATCATGGGACCAAACTCAACGAAGTCCAATTAAATCCACGCACTAACCAAAACTTAACCTATGATACCATAAAACTAAATGGCCTTCATTTAGAACAACCATACTAAGACCCCAATCAGTCCCCGCAGAGACCATATAATGCTTCCATTGGCTGCGAGAGACTCCATCCTTCCGGCGATTTTCCGCCTACTCATTAAGCTCCAGCCGCTACCCCTGTCATAGGTTTGAGAACGCCAATACTCATAGAAAATTTTTACTGGATAGTCGGACGGACGGTCTAAGTTGTTGTACTAACTGCGGCCGGCGTGCGCATAAGTTCTCGAATGGTTATTTGCCAGGTTAAATTTCGTGCCTGAGCCCCTATTTAGTATCCCCGCTGGAGATCACAGACAGCAAGGTGATTGGATGAGCTTGAGATGAGGTGTAGATATAACAGGGTAGATCGAGGTTTATCCCCGACCTCCTTCTTCCCGTCTGAGAGTGTGTTTGTGATTGGTTAGGAGTTCTGGGTTTTACTATGTCATGACGGCTGAGCGGGTTGATTGGAAACTCCAGAGGGACACCTTCCTAAACTGTGGAAGAGGGGCATTGTGATTTGATAACGACTCGATAGAGAATACAACCTGTGAATAACTCCTTGAGTAATCTGTACTCCAATCGTCTTGGTTTATTCGGGATTGAGGTTATTCTTACTCGATCCCTTGAATTGAAAATTTCCTCCGAGGACTCTCTAGAGCTGGAGCGCTGACAGAGAGAGCTTTTTCAATTATCACACAACGTTAATCCTCAGCTCTGCTGAGATTTTAGAGATGCATCAGCCCTGCCTCCCCACCAGCAGGTTGTTCAGCTTAAAAGGCCCCGTGATATCCACTTCATAGCTCGTTCCGTTACGCACACACTGCTACCTCATTAAGGTTCCCCTAGTCTTCCAGGTACTTCAAGCACGCTTCACTAGCCCCTCTTTCCACTATTTAGTAAAACAAAATGTGGCGAAGGTTTACAGTACTCCTAGAGAGGCATGTCCGAAAATGGTTATCTAAAAGGCTCTTACCATTCTGTTGTTAAGAGACACAAGGAAGGGTATGAGAATTTTACAGAAGTAGGAGAACACCCAGTACCATCCTTACAGAGACCTTCAATAAACCCCCACAGTTTCTCAATTTCATTAAAACAAACTTAATAAAACCCAATAATCGGCAATTAGCAGTTGGGAAAAATGCATGCTAGGGTAGAATCTAGCCGCGGGAACAGTGCAACGCCCAATCGATCAACTATTGATCATGATGTGTCTCCTTCGCCAGGGTGAATCATGGGATATCACTCTCTGGTACAAAGAGAGGCTTCAGCGATACAACGAAACGGGGGTGGAACAATTATACCCTCTCGTTTAGCGTTCCTGGGCAATCGGTTATTCAAATGCAAACTTTATCAGAAACCAAAGCCAAGTAAACAGGGCACACTCCTGACCCCCCAGTATCCGTAGAAAATACCAAGGAAGCCCAGGAAACTAGGACAACAACTCTTCTGTATCACAGAAAGGCAACACCGCAGATAATGCAAGTACAAGCCGACAGCTGGCAAGCTTCATGCCTGTATCCGCACAAACAATCACTCGCCCCCCGATGGGCTACGTTCAAGTGCAGCAGCCCATCCCATGGCAACTCACCAACGACGTCTTCGCGCCAAAAGCCCTATGATACGTGGTCGATGTGGTTGATATCTTGCAGCAGCCACCCCAACAGCTTGAAATCGCGCCGCCCCCCCCTGCACCATTTTCTCCCTAAAGTATGCGTTCGGTGCCTGCGTGATCTAGAGCGGTGGAACACGGCCAATAAACAATCTGTTGGGTATCAGAGATGCAGTGAAAACTCAGAGTAACAAAGTGCACTAACACGCAAAAGGCAAAAAGGTCGGCTTCTCGGGAGGGAAAGCTCCATCATCAGGAACACTTCTGGGTAAAATATCCGATCTTGGTTAAACCTACCAGATCCTGTCCGCAAGTTTCTGCTGTCAGACGCCTCCCCGCCTCCGACACCGGGGTTAGAGAGCCAAAGCGAAAGGCGCGGACAGGCCTTTCCACAATCACCCCCCAAGCCCCGCGCAAAAAATCCTCGGTTCGGCGCTTTGATTACTCGTTCGCTTGACAGACGCATAGAAGTGCAACTGAGTGCCAATTCTTGGAGACACGAGTATCATACTTGCTAGTGCTTCTTGGCAGTATCGAAATTTAGCAGGGGATCACCTCGCCTCTTGAGAGAGCCGAGGCAACTCACATTTTCAGTCAACCGACGCGGAGGGCACCTCAACTTATTCCCGCAAAAAAGCCATTTTTCATTCCGCAACTGTTTTGCTTCCTTTCCTCGCACATAGCCCCACGGTCTAGGAATCCCCTCCTGGATTGTAGCCGTGTTTTCTAGAGGATTTTTTCTTTTTCTTTTTACCTTCTTCCTCTCCTTTTCGGGAAAGCTGACAGGCATTGTTTGATTGCGGGGAACTTTTTTCCTGAACTCTTCTCGAGCTCGGCGGAATTACGAATCGCCGAAGGAAAGAAGTTCACCCGTTCTGCTTTTGTCAGGCCCCGGCCTTTGGGGTGTCGGCGCTGGGTTTGGTATAGGTGTGGTTTTCCCAAGAAGGGGAAAGGAAAGGTTATGGTTATATTGAATAGATATCCTGCTTTGGTGGGTAGGGTGTTTAGAAGTTCCATGCTATTGATACCACCTCTACGATACTCTCCTACTGCCATTGCCATTACTACTCCTGCGTTACGCTTCGCTACTATTAAAGCCTTTGAGCCCATTGAGAAATCATCCTGTGAGTTTGCCCATCCCCTGACAGCAAACTTCGGGGCAACCTATTAATTTGTTGTAGATCAAAAGTTCTCTGATAAGGTTAAAGAAGCAACACTCATACGTCCCAGCATCTGGCTCCTTTCAGGCATTACTATAACCATCCTCACAGCCTACAGCTACATAATGGCCGCACAGGGATATATCGCCCTCACAGATGAGGAGACCCTGCAAGTATACACACCTACAGACGCCCAAGAGATAGAGGCAAACAACCACATCTCCAACCACCCACTCGTCACCTCTCTACGATCAAACCCCGCTTTCAGCGAAACCCGACCGGCGTTGAAAATCGCAGATAAATACAAACACCTCTCCTTCACCGCAGGCACTCTCGCAGGCCCAGGAAAGATCGTAGTCCCACCGCTCACATTCGTAGAAGATGGCGGAAAGAGCATGGTGCAGGTGTTCTACCTGGGTGAGCAACTATGCGGACATCCAGGGTACATTCACGGGGGTATGCTCGCAACGATGCTGGACGAGGGGCTTGCGAGGTGTTGCTTCGCAGCTCTGCCAAACAAGATCGCAATGACCGCCAGCTTGACAGTGAATTACCGCAAGCCGAGCCCCGCGGGGAGCTATGTTGTCCTGAGAGCGAAGACTGTGAAAGTTGAGGGTAGGAAGGCGTGGGTAGAGGGGAGCATCGAGACTCTCGTCGGCGAAGGCGAGGAGCCGAGTGTGCTTGTAGAGGCTAGTGCGCTTATGATTGAGCCGAAACAGGCAGCGGTGAGTTTTCCGTTATCTCTATCCAACTGCTGCCACACGATGGATAACACATTCAGATGAATTGTTCGACTGACGTATACCCTTCATAACAGACACTCAAGAAAATCATCCCAGACAGAAAATTGGAAGAAGTTCGGGCTTGAAATTCGCGCAGTGGGTGAGCAAGTGGGCGGACAAGCGAGCGATAGAAGGCCGAAGACATGATACCACATTGTACGTACACATTACACATAGATAGAGCTATCGCACATAATAGATGTTGTTGCGACAACATTGCACTAGAGATTCAGATGTCGATGAATCGGCGAACGACTACCGATGCCTTCTACCCCGGGGTACGCACCTGCGACGCAGATACATTAGCAACGTTTATCACTATGGACTATGCTATGCACACGAAATACGACGGGGATGTTTGGGAGGAGCGCGATCCCTACCATGCATGGATGCATACATACATGATATCATATTTTCAATGCGCAGCTGTAAAGCTGTCCGTCCGCCTCCTTTAGAACATTTCACAATAGTACAGTCCTCTGCGCACGTCTACTGTCGTATAGAGCAAATACAATGTCCCACAATCGAACAATCAAATTGTCCCCCCCCCCCCCCCTACACTTTCCCCTCTTCCCCTTCCCCACAGCCTACTTACCATGTTATGCAAAGTGTCACAAACAGGCCCATGGCCTGACTTACTCCGTAGCACAATCCGCTGTCTCCACCTTGACCCGCCCATCCACCCACCAACTGGGCTCTCGAACTCGATGCAGGAACCTCCCCCACCCATCCCCGCAATCGTCATGAGACATCAACCCACTCCTCCATCCGGTCCCCCCACCGACTTTCTTCCTAAATTTACCAAATTTTGGGAGCCTCACACACATACGCGCACGCACACCCCATCGCGCAATAGCATATTTGATACGTGGTTCCAAATACAGACCCTAGCACTCGTACAGCATGCGACATCTAGAGGCTCGGCCTCTCTCTCTCTCTCTCGGCAAACTAAACACAGGAGTCAAGGTGTGAGATTATGTCTGTCTAGCCCCCTACATCAGTTACAATATCAATAGATTTCCATCTAGCCTCAAGTCAGCAGCTTCGCACGAAGTTCAAAATCGCCCCCATCACGTCATATACCTCCCATATAGATTACTACCCACCCACCTACCCACCTACCTGACCAAAACCCCATGTTGTCTCCCCTTCTAGAGAAAGGTTAAACCCTGGGGGGGGTTCCTCTCTGATTGATTCCCCCGCCAATACGCCGATCAACATCTCTAAATAACCATAAAGGCCAAGGCTTGACACGTTTCCCGTCGAGGGGGTTTTCCAGAGCCCTGTTTAGGTGTGTCGCACACTACAGCGCCGTACGATAGCCCTCCTCCCCCCCTACTCCTCTCCAGGGCACTTTACCCAAGCGCTGATTCGTCGAGTGACTACCCGTGAGGAATGTTGGGTTTTCCTGATTGGCCGAGCCGTTGCACTGCCTCAATCTTTGATGGAGGGTTGTGATTGGTCCTTGTGTTGCGCTGGTCGACTGGTGGACGGTAGTGGGCAGTCATAATATGTCACTCGGTCTAAACGCTGGGTTTTGGTTTTTTTGGAATAATGGATGAAACGGGGAACATGTGAAAGTGTGAGGCTGTGGGGTAATGCAATGGGGTGACTGTGTAATAGCGATGTCATGCTATGCTTCATTATCATGGGAGTTTGGTTCCTGCTGCTGCTGCTGCTGCTGTGTCCGGCTGATGGGTGGGCAGGTATGAAATACCGGTAGTAGGGCTAAAACAATGAGGTTGAGTAAGAAGTGCGCCCAATTACCTACCTTTACAGACCGGACGTAGCCTTCTCACCGTCTAAATATATCCTATCATATCCCCGTAACACGACAAGGAGCAGAGGAAGGAAGGAAGGAAGGAAGGAAAAAAAGAACATGCATCCGAATGATAATAATACTCGGACCTTCCGTATCCTACCGGCGTGCTAACCTTAGCCTAAACCTGAAACAAGAACAGCACGACAATTGCATCTCGTGATGTTCTCGTGCTTTTAGAATAGCACGGGGGGATCGAGCCTGTTAGCTTCACAGTCTTCTATTAGAATTTGTAAAAAGAAGAAAGGAAAGGAAAGGAAGGCGCGAAACTGGGGAATGACGATGTTGTTGAACAGTGATGCTTAATGGTACAGGTCTTGGCAGGCCAGTTGCGAAACCTTATTTTCAGCCTCGCGGGGTTTGTTTGGGCAGGGGAGGTGCCGCTTTTTTGGGTACATATGGTTATGATGCTTGGAAGCTTCTAGAGTCTGAGCGAGTACCGGTAGGATAGCAATGTTATTGAACCGATCGAAGGAGTGCCTGTAACGTGGTGTTGTGCTCGAGTACCAGTGCCGTAGCCTACCGATGGATACTTGTCCCGTACAGTCTGACGAACAGGGATCGGTAGTAAGCAAGTTTTTGTTACCCTACTTTGAAGATGCGTTATTTGCCCGGAGAATAACCCCTGTTCGTCATCCGTCCGCTTTCGTTGTGCCCAAGTGGGCGCTGTGTACTTGGGTGTAGGGGTATTTCGGGCGCGGTAGCACGAGACCCTATCCCTGCCATTTTGCCCCTATTCTGAATGTGGTACTGAGTAGTAGGTGGAAAATTGCAACCACACTCCGGGCACTGCAACCACACTCCGGACACGCATAAACATCGTGACATGAAGCAAAAAGGAATACGCGAACAACGACCGGAGGGCGTGAGGCACCGTGAAACAACCCGCGATGAACGAATCAAGGTAATAACCTTACGGGAAGCTGAGTGGAGTTGGACCAAGATCGGAAATCATTTAAATATTGATAGACGAACTTGTCAGAAGGTAAATAAAGACGCGTACTATAGTAGCTTAAAAGGTTACTATAGTAGTCTGAAAGGTATGAAAGAGCTAACAAATAGACACTAGATCTATCAACGGGCACAGGAAACAGGCACTCCTTCAAACCAACACCGTACTGGCCGCCCCCCAATATTCGATGATGCCGAGAAGCGGCGGCTGGAAGCCTTCGTTACACGCGATGCAAGAACTCGACGCATGAGCTGGGATATTATCTGTATAGAGATGAATTATGCCTGCAGTCCAGACACCGTCAAGAGGGTAATGCACACTCTGGGATATCACCGGCGAGTTCCTCGGCGAAAATTTGGAATGCGACCATACAACCGCCCAATCCGGGTCGCTTGGTGCCAGGAGCGTTTAAATTGGACCCGGGATGATTGGCTTCGAGTGCTCTGGACCGACGAATCAACCTTTTCAACCGCCGGCTTCAGCAATCGATCCTGGGTGACACGCAAGCCTTCAGAAGAGTATCATCCCGACTGTATTGATGAGACCTTCGAGTCTGGGCGGGAATCCAAAATGGTCTGGGGTGCCTTCTGTGGTACCCTAAAGTCAGATCTGGTTTTTATCCCTGGTAAAGCCAAGGTAGACTCTGTTCTCTATGTGCAGAAGGTCATGGAACCGCAATTGGTCCCATTCTGGCATAAGGCTTGCGAGGAATATGGGTGGGTTGGCATAGTGGAGGATGGTGCCCCCGGGCATAAAGGAGCAGCCAGACAATACCGGGAACTGAATGAGATAGAATCCATCAAATGGCCAGCACAGTCCCCTGATCTGAACCTTATAGAGGCTCTATGGCTAGATATGGAGTCAGAACTGGGGGAGACCTGGGGAAGAATCAGCAATATTCCAGCCTTGGAACGAGCATTGAATATGGTTTGGCAGGGGATACCTGGTGAACGCTTGATGGATTTGATCAATAGTATGCCTCAGCGGCTGCAGGCTGTTATTGATGCTGGAGGAGGTGCGACGGTATATTAGTCTACTCTACTCCGGTGTATTAGTTTACTCCGGGCTGGATAGATAACTTATTAGTTTAATTTTGGTGAATCGCTGGTATGCTACATAAAAAATGTGAAAATGCGACCGTGGTCACAAGATATCACTTGGCTCTCTCTTACCAAAACCAGAAGTGCGCCCGACTTTTGCTGGCCTGCGACCGTATTCATCGCCCATCACTCGAATTTCCTAATCTGTTTTAGTTCCCATAGAACTACCCCTGTAACTAACCCCCCGATCCGGAAGTGCGCCCGACTTATGCCTACCCCCGAGTACAGTACAATACTGTACCCGGGTACTCGTACTTGTTTGCCATAGGTGACAAGTACTGTACTGCGCCGGGACCTTCAGCTTTGAATCTTGCAACTGCAGCTGTCCGGGTGCGCTGGTGCGCACGGACAATGGGCCATACTGTCCGTTTGTCTAATTTCCTGTATCCGGGTGGTTGATGTCTGTAATAGGTAGTGCGATACCGATACTCGTCTAGCTCTAGATCGATCTTCCCGCTTTACCGTCCGTCCGAAGGGGACGCACAGATACAATCGTACCGGTTATGGCTCGGGATTTTTTTAGCTAACCATTTTGGGGTTCTGTATCATCGCGGAGGCCCTGTCCGCAAAAGTTCTTCAGGTACCAACTTACTACCCCTTGTTAGCATTCCCTTTCCATTGCTCAGCTAAAAACGAACTGCGACATTCCGAGAAAAGAAGGTATCCAAAGGATTTCTTGATGTTCTATTTGTTGTTAATAGGTATCATTCTCGAGGAATAAAGGGAGGGTATGAGAGCTTTGCGGACCTGACTGTAAGTACAGTACCAGTACTGTATTCGACTCAGTCACCCACAATGCATGACGTTGTGCATTGCTTAACGTCGAGTTTCACCTCAATCGCATCACAAGATTGAACTTTCCCCTTACCGTAGGCAGATGTCTTATTTCTCCTTCCTTGAATTAAATTGGTAAATGGTCCTGCGGAACAATTCCGGTTCAGGCAATGGTTACGTTCCCACCCCCCCCCCCCCTTCGGGCTCCAACCGTAAGTACTGCATTGTGCCGTGCCGCAGAATGCCGTAGAATAATATCTACGTGTTAGGCTGGGAATGTACGGATTTTTTTCGAATTCTTCCTTTGCAATCGGGTGAATAGGCGGGCAGACAGGCAAAATTCCCCTCAAGTGACAAACGGACAAACTTGCGAAAATGAGAAAACCATCGACGAGGAGGGGGGGGCAGAGGCCTTGTTGAAAAGATGCGGTGCATGTTTGTCCTGTGAGATTCCTCGGAAAAAAGGAAAAAAGGAATATTTGATTCTGCTGGGGAGGGGGGGAGATTGGGAGTGGATTTCCGTCAATATTACTGTGCTTGGCTTTGGTCTCTTCAACCCCCTTTTAACTTGTGATTAATTTGTGGCGCGGCCGTGGGGGCGTGAAGAAAGTGTAAATGATCAGGGTTGTTGCTGGGTTAATGAGGTGTAAATAAATAAATAAATGAATGAATAAATAAATAAATAAAATAAGTCAATAAATAAATAAAATTAATAGGATGGTGCCAGGAGAGATTCCTGTCTATCTATTGGTTGCTTAAACGCCGATAACGGGTTGAGGATGGCGTGCCTTAGGAACGAATTCTATGGCATTTTTCATTGGTTGCTGCACAAACTAAGATCAAAAGTCTCCCGAGATGTAGGCGCTGGGAGCCACACGGCAATTACTCTCCACGATAGAGGAATTATGTTTATGTTGGCAGCTATCGCCCATATAAATCAAATATCCTTATGAATCGCTATAGCTGGTGAGGTGGTGGGGGAGAAGTGGGTGCAATTCTTACGCGCTCGGTGGAGCGGTTGTTTTGTGCATAAGTTTCAATTTTAACGAGTATGGATACTGGGCAGTGGCGGTAGTTGATGGTGAGATGTTTGCGGTCAGGAAGCTAACAAACATCTTTCGTTTCTTGGCTTGAGGAATGGTTCTCGAACCTGTTTTACTAAATAGTACCGTAGGTAATCCTTCTGTAATGATGAAGTGTTCACTTTTTTTTCTTTTCTTTTCTCCTTCTTTCATTCCTAGCAGGCCATTTTTTTTTGTGATCGAAATTCACCAGATAGTACTCGAAACCAGAATAAAGTGTGAAAGCAGGCCTGGGGTAGGTTAGGTTCTCTCGTTGCCAAATGCAAGACCCTCCGTGATGTTGTGGTAGGCACCTCAGTTAGGCCTGCCAAGCCAGGAAAAAAGTAAGTTCGACGGAGCAAGCTCCGCCAGACCCTTGTCCAAACACAACGAAGGGGTTCGGATGAAGTCAGTCGATACCCAATTAGCTTGGCTTGAAGTGTTGTATTTTATTTCAATCATGAAGTTCCTCCTTTCTCTCTCTATTTTCCCTTTGTTTTTTGTATTGAGAGTAGTAGCCTTATTTTTTGCTTCCCTCTTCGGGATTTTGTTAGGGTGTGCATTAGACTAGATCTAGAAGCCTAAGATTGGACTTCTGAGCTTGGCCCAGTTTGGTGAATTAAGCGAGGCGCCCAAGGGTGTTTCGCCCGTTGAAATTGTGGCCGGGAAATTCCAATGTCAGACAGATTGCGAGCATACGGCACTCGTACCTCTTGAACGAGGCAGTGCATGAAGCGTCTTGGCTCAGGCGAGCGAGCCATCCATGACTTATTAAACAGTACGAGTACTCGGACGGGTACCGTACGCCTGCGAGCGTGAGGGTCATTTCTCCTTCCTTCAACAACCCCATCGAAAGGGGTGAAAGTGAGGTTTAGAAGATTCTATGGGGAGAGAGTGCCTTCCAAAGAAATAGAGACCTTTTTTTTCTTTTCTTATGCCAGCATTACTCGCATTCGAGGGATCCTCTTTGACACCACTTCCACCTTCCCGGAAACTTGATCAACTACTCGCCACGACATCTCTCTACACGTCGCTCTTTTGTGCCTTTCTTTAGTGCTGCCAACAACTCAATCACACCTGCCATAATATACTCCCCCCTCCCCCCTCCCTTTCCCTACCCTACTTGTGGAATTGGGTGGGATTTGAGGTGTGCTCAGCCAGCGTTTTTGGGATTGAATTCCGAACACCCTCTCTCCGTGTTGGTTGTGTGGCAAAGTTAGGGTTTAAACTCAGGCTCGCGCAAAAACAAAAACAAATTCGCTTTGTTATTCACGGCGCCCACTTCCACATACATACAACAACTGAGAATCGGCCGGGGGCTAACAAACTCGACCATTGCACTCTTTTTTTTGCTTTCCTTCCATTCACACGCTCTAGTTCTCTCTCTCTCTCTCTCTCTCTCTCTCTCTCTCTCTCTCTCTCTCTCTCTTTTGTCTTTAAGGCCGAGCATTGTTACCCACGGTGGCTGGTGCACCGTAGTTCTCTATCAGGACTATCTCCCTCTGGCTATCCTGCTGGAGGAAGAACTTCAGCTCCGCTTTCCCCCGATGTCAACGGGGCCGGAAGGAGTTGAGCCATCGCAAGTATCAGAGGGCAGCCTACCAGCACCAGCGAGTGAGAGAGCTCCATCTGTGACAATGGTTGATAATAATGCAGTAAGTCGACATGCCAATCCAACCAATTGTTACCATTATCCTTTGATTATGTTTCTGCACTTGCTGACGCTTGACTGTTTACTATTTTCAGCGGGACAACAAATCAGCGAGGGTGGTGGGTGATGACAAGTTTCTGGTAGTCCCTGGGACTCGCTCACGCGGGAACTCTATCGAGTCCCCTTCGTCTGAGGGAGACGTGACTCTGGTCCCGGGTCAACGTGTAGTTTCGGGCACAGCGACGGCCGGTAAATCGCTTCATGAGGATGAGGACCCACTTAGGCCCTACAAGCCCGATGATCCCGAATTTATTGTCGAGGATAATACTTTTGCATTCACTCCTGGCCAACTGGGGAGGTTATATATGCCAAAGAGTCATGCGGCTCTGAAAGCATTGGGAGGTCTTCGGGGGTTGGAGATTGGCCTGCGGGCTGATAGGAGAGCTGGTTTAAGTCTTGACGAAACATCGCTCGATGGAAGAGTCACGTTTGAGCAAGCAGTTAATCATCAGGCGAGGGATGGTGGAGAACATGGTTCAAGGGATGCCCCGCTCGCGCCGACCGCCACAAATGGGACTGCGCGTGCGGGGGATTTGAAGAGTGATGCTTTTAAAGAGAGAAAGCGTGTTTTCAAAGATAATCGACTACCCGTAAAGAAAACTAAGAACATCTTTCAGTTGATGTGGATCGCCTTTATGGACAAGGTACTACTCTTGTTGTCGGGCGCAGCTGTAATTTCACTAGCTTTGGGATTGTATCAAACATTTGGGGGTCAACACAAGGAGGGTGAAGGTGCTAAGGTCGACTGGGTAGAAGGTGTGGCTATTATGGTGGCTATTATCATCGTTGTTGTCGTAGGAGCCGGAAATGACTACCAGAAGGAGAGGCAATTCGTCAAGTTGAACAAAAAGGTAAAGTCCTTTTTTTGCCCCTTGAGGTCTTGTAAGAATCCCGCTAACACGAAGTTTTGTGGCCTGTAGAAAGAAGATCGCGTTGTCAAAGTTATACGATCTGGCAGATCTCAGCAGATCTCAGTTTACGACCTTCTTGTTGGCGACGTTTGTCATATGGAACCTGGGGATCTCATCCCCGCTGATGGTATCTTTATCTCAGGCCACAATATCAAGGCTGACGAGTCCTCTGCTACTGGTGAATCGGATCAAATGAAGAAAACTGCTGCCGACGAAGTTATGGCCAAGATTGATGCTAACGATCCCGGGGTTCACAAGTTGGATTGCTTCATTATATCTGGTAGCAAGATTCTTGAGGGTATTGGTACCTTTATGGTCACGAATGTTGGTATTCACAGCAGTTTTGGCAAGACCATGATGGCATTGAGAGAGGAAACTGAGGCTACGCCTTTGCAAATGAAGCTTAACAACTTGGCTGAAGCAATTGCCAAGCTTGGTGGAGCGTGAGTTATTAATATTCCCGCTATACGTCCAAACGCTGATAGTTATCGTAGCTCCGCGTTACTTCTGTTTATTGTTCTCTTAATCAAGTTCCTGGTTCAGCTTCGGGGCAGTGATGACACACCATCTGAAAAGGGTCAGAATTTCATGCGCATTCTCATTACGGCAATCACCGTTGTGGTTGTTGCCGTGCCGGAGGGGCTCCCGCTTGCTGTTACACTTGCCTTGGCTTTTGCGACCACCCGCATGCTGAAAGATAATAATCTTGTCCGTGTCCTACGTGCTTGTGAGACAATGGGAAACGCAACAACAATTTGCTCCGATAAGACTGGTACACTTACACAGAATAAGATGACTGTGGTGGCGGGGACTTTGGGGACGGCTGCCCGTTTTGGTGACAAGAGCCCTACGGCGTCAATCAAGGGGGATTCGAAGGACCGATTGATTGCTGCGGACTCTCGAGAGGATGTTTCAATTACCGAATTCGTTTCTATGCTGTCCCCCCTGGTTAAGGATCTCCTGTGCCAGTCGGTTGTTATCAACTCTACTGCTTTCGAGGGCGAGGAGAATGGCGAAGTGACTTTTATTGGATCCAAAACCGAGACTGCTTTGCTTGGATTTGCGCGAGAGTTCTTGGGCATGGGACCGGTTGGTGAGGAGCGTTCTAACTCTGAAATCGTTCAACTTATCCCCTTTGATTCCGGAAGAAAGTGTATGGGCTCTGTTATTAAGCTACCCAACGGCAAATATCGTATGTTCGTCAAGGGTGCCTCTGAGATTCTTTTGGCCAAGTGCACTCGGATTGTTAATGACATTTCGGCATCGGAGGTATTGGAATCACAACTTACGGAGGAGAACACGAGGACTTTGAACCAGATTATCTCAAACTACGCCAATCGTTCCCTTCGTACCATCGGCCTAATCTACCGCGATTTCGCTTCCTGGCCTCCGGAGAAGTCTCGAACAGTGGCTGATGATCCATCTCAGGCTGAATTCGATGATGTCTTTGCAGATATGGTTTTCTTGAGCGTTGTTGGTATTCAGGATCCACTTCGTGACGGTGTTGCAGGTGCTGTGTCTGAGTGCCAAAAGGCTGGCGTCTTTGTTCGCATGGTTACCGGTGACAACTTGATTACTGCTAAGGCCATTGCTACCGAATGTGGAATCTATACTACCGGTGGTATCGTTATGGAGGGACCCAAATTCCGACAGCTCTCTACATCGCAAATGGATCAGATCATTCCCCGTCTACAAGTACTCGCTCGTTCTAGCCCTGAAGACAAGAGAATTTTAGTTCGCAGACTTAAAGAGCTTGGCGAGACTGTTGCGGTGACTGGTGACGGGACTAACGATGGTCCGGCTTTGAAAATGGCAGATGTTGGTTTCTCTATGGGGATTGCTGGAACCGAAGTAGCGAAGGAGGCCTCTGCGATCATTCTTATGGACGACAACTTTGCAAGTATTGTTAAGGCCATCATGTGGGGAAGAGCTGTCAACGATGCTGTCAAGAAATTCTTGCAGGTGAGATTTCGTGTTCATGCCGATAAGTGGCGAAAACTGACATTTAATGCTAGTTCCAACTTACTGTCAATATCACTGCTGTGCTTCTAACCTTCGTTTCAGCTGTCGCTTCTAGTGATGAGAGTTCTGTATTGAGCGCTGTTCAACTTCTTTGGGTCAACCTGATCATGGATACTTTTGCTGCACTTGCTTTGGCGACTGATCCCCCTACCCCTGTAATCCTTGACCGCAAACCGGATCCTAAGTCGGCCCCCTTGATCACTATTACCATGTGGAAGATGATTCTTGGCCAGGCCGTCTATCAGCTTGTTGTTACATTTGTTCTCAACTTCGCCGGTAAGGGGATTTTGGGTTATGATACTCAGCATGAGGAAAAGCAGCTCAAAACATTGGTCTTCAATACGTTCGTGTGGATGCAGATTTTTAATCAGTACAAGTATGTTGCTTCTTTTCTCACTCTTAAATTGGTATTAACATTTGTGTAGTAATCGCCGGCTTGACAATAAATTTAATATCTTTGAGGGTGTTCAGAACAATTGGTTCTTCATTGGTATCAACTTTGTTATGGTTGGCGGACAAGTTATGATTATTTTCGTTGGTGGCGATGCTTTTGGTGTTACAGAGCTCAGCGGCGTCCAATGGGGTATCTCAATTATTCTCGGAGCCATCTCAATTCCTGTGGCCGTGGTCATCAGGCTGATTCCGGATCAAGTCATCGCTAAAGTATTACCCAGCTGGATGAGCAAGAAAGAGAGCAGTAACATCTATCTCGGCAACCAAGATCGTTTCCAATGGAACGAGGGAATCGAGGCCGTTCGTGAGGAGCTTGCGTTCCTCAAGATGGTCCGTGGTGGTCGTCTTAACCAGCTCAAGTTTAGCCGCCAGGATGTGAAGCAGAGCTTCTCGCACATCTTCCGTCGTGGCGGATCCGAGGGTGATATTCATGCCGCCGAGGATGGCACACTTCCACCACCTTCTCCAAGCTCCCAGCGCCGCAGACGATCGAGGTCAAACTCGGCCTTCGCTGCAGCTGCTATGGTGCCTTCTATTGTGGCTGGTAGTATCGGTGGTTGGTCACCCATTGAGAAACCCAACGAGGAGGGTGCTACAAGGCTCCCATCTCGTGGGGAGTCTCAGGATGGATCTCTGGCTCCTCCATCATTAAATCCGAACGATAACATCCGAGAAATCTCATCATCCTCAAGCAACGAGAAGACGCTTACCCCTCCGAAATTTTAATGTACATTTAATCGAGCTTCACTCTCGCCTCACTATTCATACACATTTCATGGTTACCAAGGGAGTAAGGTCGGGGGTATTTTTTTTTTCCATAGAAAAGGGACGAGTTGATGGGATTGATCCAGAAAATTGCTTGCTTCATTTTCTCCTTGCCTTTTTAAAGTGCCTCCGGTATAGCACCGTTTGGGCTGGACTCTAACAATAGTAGCACCAGTCTGAAGCTATTATCATAAGCACTAGAGAAAGATATCAAGCATTAGTTTCGAGCTTGGATGTTCCAACCCTCTCACCCGTCGTTCATTTTCTTGTTTGAAATCATGTTTGGCCCTTCTTTTCTTGTCACATTTCTATTTTGACAACATAATCTTTTTAGTCAGGTTTCGGTCACTCACTGTCATTCCGTCATCACCGTCGTCGCCACGATAGTCTATATATACCTACCTACCTACCTACCTACTGATTCATTGCACTTTTCTTATTTTCGCTTTTCCTTCTAAAAACAGCTTTAGTTTTCGGCTTCACAAAAAAGGGTGTTTTATGCGGAGTGTTATTGCATATTTGTTTCTGTCGCTCATGGCTTTTTTCTCTTTCCTTTTTCCGTCTTATTCTGGAAAAAATCCCCCCTAATGTGATGTGGCACATCGGGCCGTTTCTTTCATATATATATGTAACCCTTTTAACTGTCTTTAACTCTATGGGGGTGTCGATTGGGTCTTGTGGGTTGGGTTGAATCAAGCCTAACTTAGATAGGATGGGGGCTGTACAATTATTCGTAGTGGGCTGTGAATAGCATAACATGGGGGATTTTTTATGTATTATCACTAGAATACTTATTTGTCATCATGAACAGACCTTTTTACTCTTTCTCAATTAGAGAGGCTAGTTTTACAGTGGACGGTGCGGCCGTGTGCGTTAAATATGGTTCGGGCAGTCTAGAATATGGGCCACAAAACTAATACCAGTAGTGGGAAGCATGCAAAGGTTGCCCTATCACTGCTTTCGTGCTCACACTATGCAGAGATATATCTTCTTGCCTTATCTGTTCCACCCCGGTGAGCCGACTACTCGCTTGGCTAATGGAATACACTGTTCATAAAATGTGGCATTCCCTTGGTTAAGCAAGCCACTTGCCCTGTAGGATATCTTAGAAGGTGCGCTGGATTTAGCGGATATTCCTATGAGCTGAGTAGAAGAGATTCTGAATTATTTTTCCACAGAAGTAAATTTTATTTATTTAACTTTATAATTGTGGATGGTGTCAAGTAACCCTGGTTGTTGTATCATACTAGAACAGTACAGTACTAGCCGTTTTCAAAAGTATCCGGACACCTTGGCACCAAGCCACATACAAATTCGCGCCAAGGTGTCCGGATATTTAAAAAAAATCAGCTAGTACTCGAGTACATAATGAATTTCCACATATTACCGTATTAACTTGAATGGGGGTAACATGTCTGAGGACGTCAGACTTTCCTTTCTTAATAATGCGTGGTTTTACTTTGCTGGTGCCTTCTCACTTTCCCAGAAAAATAGGAAACCCAGATCTCCTGAGACAGGCCACTCTTATTCAGGTCCATACTACTCAACAATAATTGTACAAATTAAGGTGGATTTTTTTGCATGTATCATAGTATTTGGTTACATATTTTTATTGATTGTAACTCTAGCCCTGATATCATAGTAGTGGTAGGTTTAAACTTGAAGTTATATGAGAGATAGTATGATAGTTGACTGAGATAAATTTTTGCCATACAGGTTAAAACTAAGTATTTGTAAAGTATTAGAAGGAAACTTGAAAAGTGGTTTATTTTATTAGTCATTATTGAGAGTATGAAAGAATATAGTATATTTTTTTACCATTTTGCAAAATTATATAACTAACATAAAAACTGAGAGATGTGAAGAGAGTGGTGAAAATTTCTATATTGGTTTGAAGGATTTTGGAAACTAGGGAGGATAAGTTACTATGCTAGTTTCAACTTGAATACAAGACATTAGTGCTATCTGAGCACTGTGGCAGGTTCTTATGAGCATAGTATGCTCTTGCCACTGTTACCCCTATATTATGTGAACCACCGCCACGCCTGCTCTCCCTACTAGACGATTATAGAGTTCATAACAGGCACCCTAAGGGTATATTTGGTCCTTAGGAATTGTCACCCAATGGTCCTGTTCAGACCCAAGATTAGCTAGACATAGAGTGGAAGAGGTATATAATGAGGGAGTCAGGACTCGTCTGAAGCTAAGAGAGGTGTACTGTCCGCCCCCGAAAAATGATAACTTGGAGATCTCGGTGTTAAGTGGAAATAGGGTGCTCCAAGGTAGCAAGACAGACTCCTTCTATCTAGATCTAGTCATTACTCTCTGCTGCTCGCTTTCGCCAAAAAGGTAATACCGTCACGGGCCACCATAAAGTTTGGAGACCATCTATCGTAGGCCCAGAGCTTGGGAAGGCCATGCTCCTAGCTCTCCGATTAGTAATAATCCTAGCCCCAAACCTCTGAGCTTATCCCTTCCTGGGTACTGGGAATGATTTATTCCCCCCCTCCCAGGAAAACGAATAAATTGGATAACTAACTCTTGGGTCCCTTCCAGGCCGTGATTCAGGCCATTCCGCGTGTTGCATTGGATCATTGCTAGGAATTTTTCCATACGAGGACTCTATCACGTGCCGCAAATGTGGCAAATGTAGTATGATTTGCTCACCTACTCTCATGACTTTCAAAATATATCGTCAAACTACACCAGGTAAACCTAATGAATCCGAAGCGTGTTTATTAGAGGCCCGCAGCGGGTTATTGGTTGATCAAGCCTATCGTACTCGAGTACAATACGAGAGGGTGTAGGAGTTGCTTCGTGGCGGAGATGGATCAGAGGCGAGAGCAATTCGCCCCTTCCATGTGGGCACTGTGAAACTGCCGAAGGTGTCTCTGGAGAGACATTTACCGGTATCATACTAGAGACTCTAAAATCGGGAAGACAATTCTGAGCTTCCTGGGAAAGCACGAACCCATTGACTTAATCTCTCGGCCCTATTCTCGTTAAACATATCAGAGCCAAATTTACTATGGGAGCAAGCTAATAGTTCTAACTCCTCGTTTTGCGCTCTATAATGAGGCTCAGCTATCACGTTTCCAGTTAATCTAGCATAGCCATCAAGCCCGACGAGCAACTCCTAGGCACTCTGGGGTTGGCCCCGCCCACCATCCCTATATAGTAACTCAGAGGATAATGCTGTGCGTCCAAGTGGCACTCGTGCCGCTGACGCCTCAATCTCTGCAGATTCAACCGCAGCTTCCAATATCTCCAGTGGCCGATCCTACAGCCCGAAAAATTCGGCGGTAATGCCATATCCCATCCAATCGGGAGGGAAAAAGAAAAGCATGAGATCTGTAGCCGTGGTGGGGGGCTTTGCCCGCCTCAGGTATTCGGTTCCCCAGCCCCTATGCGAGTGTAAGATAGACGGATGATTAGAAATCCTGTTTCTAAAGATCCCACACCCCAAATTTAGCAAACACTAGCAGACTTTTTGCGGCAGATGATAGAAGATTGACCGCGGCGTCGCTTCTGTCAAGGAAGCGGATATAGACTAGTAGACAGTTCCACTTCCCGTCGCTGACATCGCTAGTAGGGATCCTTGCTCTAGCTATCAGGAGGAACAAAATTGGAAACGCACTGTAGATGGTTTATTGTACAAGTACTGTACTGTATTCGAGTGTGGCACTCAAGCACCTCACGGCTGGATACCCTGGGAGTACGGCATGAAATACATGGTGTACGATAGAACGCTCCCCGGTACTGTAAAGAGTCGGTACCGGATCGGCTTTCGATCCGTGCTTCCGGTTCTATCCTGAAGTCGATTACGATCCAGGATTCGTTAGACTTTAGCACTCCTGATACGAGTAAAATATCAACTTCACGTATGCTGCACTATCTTGCTGGCCGGCCGAGAGGAAGAAAGGGTCAAAAAAAAACGCCAAGTGAAACCGCCATATGAGAGAAGAATCTCAATATCTGCTCAAGCTCATTCCTAGATAGAAACAACACCCCGCAGCTCTGTGCTGAGCTGTTGTCACTGGTAACTAATCACGCATACCAAGTTGCCGGGGAACAACTGGGAAACAGTTGAGGCAGTACTGTACAGTACCGCAGATTGCACAATTAAGGACAGAACACATAATCTGTGTGTGCGATGACTACTTCCATACAAAATTCACCCGAGCTGTTACTGGAACCCCCAGCTTGTCCTGGGAGTGTGGGCGGCTGTGGGAAAAGGAGCAGCGGACTGCTGGGGCGATATCGACGTTACAGTAGGTAAGGTAAAAGTTTCATTTGACTTGCCTTCGCGCGTAAAGCCAATTTATTTGGCTGAAGGGGACAGGTAGGACACTCGCTGTGCCCGGGTGAAAATCAGAAAACGTAAACCCCGTCTCCTTGGAGATTCGTATAGATCAGCTGAAACAGTTCTCCAGTTCTTACTCACTCCCGAGTACGCGTTTCGGCAGTAGTGGTGCAGGCCAAAGGTCGGAGATGGCATGTTAATATGGTGTGCAAATTACCAATTCGTACCTGAGTATTACAAGATACCGGGTTGTATTGTATATGCCCAAGTTCTCTGGGGCAGTGTTTGGACTAAATTAGAGGGCGGTGGGATCTTGGGAGGCTTTGTTGGCCACGGGACAAGCGTTTGCGAAAGGCAAAATCTTAGGGTCAAGACAAACCCGAACCAAAACAGGCCGGACCGAAGGTCGGCAAGAAGAGAAGGAGACTGCCGGCCACTTACCTAATCTAATGGTTTAGACTGCCATAACTTACGGCATTGTGGGGTGCGATATGGGTAGTTTATGAAGATAATTTAAGATCCAGTGATCTGAGGTACTAGAGTGTTATACCAGACATGCGCTGTGGGGTCAGAACAGCATTTGACTCTAATGTAATTTGATGCATGCGTACCATTTCCCTCCCCCCCCCCAATATCAACTCAAGCTCCCGCTGCCGCTACAAAATATAGGACCCGGCATGCAATTAAGTAGGCTAGAGCACACCACATTGGCCTGCACCCAGATATCATGACATGAGACCAATCCCCTTGCTAGGAGTTTCTTTTATGGACCTTCTCACTGCTTACCTCTCGTTCCTTGTACTTCAGTACGGTGCCGCAGAGCACCAGTCCGGTACAATGCAGACCCGAAATTGTTAACAAGGTAACATAGCAAACGTAGTCATGTCACCCAGGATTAAGAAATGCCAGGACCCCCAGTAGTGCTATTGCGTGGGAAGGCATCCCTCCAGCCCACAATATTCTAGCTCTAGTTCCATATCTTTCCCTCAAGTACCAATACGTCAATACCCTAGGGAGTCCTAGGACCTGCCACATCACCATTGCAAATCATGGAGCAAGATCTAAAACTTCGACCCTGAACACCCCCATCCGAGACATACTGTGAATACTCAACGCTGTCCACCGCGCTTGAAGGGTAAGTTAGAGGAGTCTTCCCCCTCACTCCTCTTTCTCACTTCCTTGGCAAACAACCTCTGGTCCAAAATCCCTGTGCCCGCCTAACGGACCACCTAGCAACCCCCTCGTGACAACCGAAATGTGCTGCCTTATAGTGCCAATTGACATTGGGCATCATTATTGCCTTTGGGATTATAAGGGGCTCCTAGGATTCCGGATAAACATCATAAGATGGAACATTCCCTCCACTAATAGGTATTTTTACAGATTTTAGAGCATCATAGAAGAAACAGGGGAACTCATAACAGGAAAGGGGTTTTTTTTCTCTTTCGTTAATAATGGAAGGCAGGTCGTACAGGTTCGGGAAGGCAGGGGGGGAAGGAGGTTAAGTGCATTACCTTAAGTGGGCTAGAGTAAGGTATATACCGTACAACAATCGCGCCCTACGACACATAAGCGCGCTGAGTAAACCCGGTTCAGCAGAACGGGATATACGGTATTTTCGCCGTCAGGTATTGTTATTCTTGCTAGGTGAGTTATTCTGGTACCTTTTTTTTTTTTTTTACTAGGAGGTAGTTTTACAGTACAATTAGTTACAGTTGCACCGAAGGGTCTAGAGCCGTGGTGATAGGGTTGGAAGCAGGACTTGTTTTGGCCTCTTTTCGTTGTCTGCTCTCACTGCTAATTTCTCCATTAGTTTTGGGACTCGCCAAGCCTTGTCCGGTTCCTCTATCAATCTTACGCTAGCAGAGAACCCTGTTAATGCAAACACCTGTAGTCTACCCACCACTTTTATATAGGTAATAGAGTGATACCCTATAGGATGAAGATTTATAGCTAAGGGGCCGTTTAGCGTAACGCCATTTGAGATGACTGTCATCTCAAAATGCGTTTTGCTAGATATGTTTTGAGAAAATCCTTAAATATATTTTGCCTACAATGCTCACCAAGCAGCATGTTATCTAGAAACTAACATTTAGATTCTATTAGAAGGTGTGGGCAAAGAGGAAGGGTTTTTCAATATTAGAATCCTGTCTAAAAATTTAATAAAACCTAACAATAATGATGTATTATTATTACTACAATGTCGCCATAATCTACTCTTGCACCTCTTTATAAGGAGCGTGAGCAGTTCGGGATTTGGAGGGATCTTTCGTTCACTATAGCGAGGTCGTGGAAGAAATTCCTTACAGCGATGTCCATTTGTATGGGAGCAGGAGTGTAAATTTCCAGAAGATTCATTCGTAATAGCGAGGTTCCCGCACAAAGGATCCCATTATAACCCGGTGCGACTGTAGGTTAGAGTTCATAACCATAAACAAAAAACATACCCAAAACGCACTTTGAAAAATTTGGGCCCAAAACACGTTTTGAGATGATAAACACCTCAAATGATAGCTTGCCAAACATCCCCTAAAAGGCTAGATTCGGTATCCTAGGGACTTCATATCAAATACCCGTTCCAGAATCGCCCAATGGTGGAGCAAATGCAAATAATATTCAATCCTTGCCTCGCCACCAGATAAAACTACACATATCATACCATACGAGTATCATAACTTAACTCCACCATACTTTTTGTTAAAACAATAACCCTATCACACCTGCGAACTCAGATAAATTACTCATCCCCCATCACACAAAAACCCCTAACTCCTCTTCGGGCGTTGTGGGTCGGTTGGCTAGATGAAAGATCAAGCCCAATTTTTCAAAATACCCTCCCAATTTCCCCCCCTGTCTTGGATGAGCTACGCTCTAATCCGGTAAAGTACACTACAGCGCATTCCAAATCTTTCTTACCCCTGTTACTCACCCACGATCACTCGTTGTCGCACAGCAGGTCGGTCTGTCGCATGCGAAGAAAAAGCACTTGGCGCTTAGGGATATGATCCTCATCCCCACTATCGCCTCTAGAGTGCCATCAGGAAAGGTATACTACAGGCATAAGAAATCCTCACGTCAGCACCTACGCTTTCTATTTTACATGCAAAGGTCTTCTGGTAAGAGGAAACGAGAAATAGGAAACCAAAATCCAATAACCGAAAAGACGGATGGGTTGCCGAAATGCTGAGAAGGGGCACGCGGGTGGCTGCTGGCGTACTGCACTGGTCGACTCCATAACACAGCCTATACTACCGAATCCTGCAGTTTTCAAGATATTAGATCTTGATGACTTTTGGTTTATTTATATTTCAGCTTGGAGGGGGGGGAGGGGCACTCCCCGTTTAGCAAATACCGTCGTGGAGGAGGGAAGGAAGTCTGCTCCTTCCTCTATATATCAGAATCACCGCTGCCACATACTTTTAACGCAGAAATATACATGCGCACGTACGACATTCCTTATACAATTCCCGGAATCAGTTCAATTAGGGGGGGAGGGGGAGGATATATCGACAGACGTTCGCACATTCAACGAACTAACTTCCTTTCTATCCCTCCGTCTTTCTCTCTCTTTTGCTTCCCTTCCTTCCCTTGTCTAACAAAACATACACCAAACCCGGACATGCCACAATGAAATTACTCCATCACTATAAACTACTCACTTCTCTCCTCCTCCTCTTCCTCCTATCAGCCACCCCAACAGCCGGTCAAGAAGCTTGCGTAAGATCCTGCACCCAAAAATCTGGCATAAACCAATGCCGAGGCGATATACCTCACGACCAGGTCGCCTGGGACGCCCTAGATGCGCCAATTCACGATTGCTACTGTCTCTCGGCTGTGAAATTCTCGGGATGCCGGCCAAACTGCACGCTAGACGGTCTGCCGGAGAACATCGTGGGGCGAATAATGGGGGTGTGGGAGTTTGTGAACCCAGTGTGCAATGATGCGGTGGAGCAGCTTTCAAAGGCCGCGGAGAGCCAAGGGGTCAAGACTGGGAGCCCAGAGTTTACAGCTATATTGTCCCAGGCATTTCACACGGACGCCAGCTCCAGCGCCGCTCCAACGGCGACGGGGCCGGGGAGTGCGCTGGGAGCTGGTGAGACAGGCGTTGCGGGAGGGGCAAATACGAATATAAATGGGACGGGAAGGAGTACGGATCTCACCCCCCACTCGCCTACCCCCACCACCACCACCACCATAGCCACCAAAAATGGCCCCAACAAAGGCCAAACCGTCACGATCGCAATCTCAGTCTCTCTTTCCACCTCCTTCTTCTTAGCAATTGCATTCATATTTTGGAGCTGGGCACGCCGGAGGCGGCAGATGATCTCGGACCAGGAATCCTCCGATGCAGATTGGGATGGGCTACCCGGTGATAACCGGATCACTGTCGAGGATCCAAAGACTCAGGGAATAAAGCGGTGGGTGGCGGAGCAGGAGAGGATAAAGCATTTGGGCGTCAAGATGGACCCCGACGCCGCCTCGGAAACCACGTCCACCGCGTACACTATGTGGACGGATACAGACCTTGTGCCTACCGAGATGGGCGATCACGAGCGGGAGTTGCCACCGATTAGGGAGGAGGATGGAGAGTCGTCAGGTCCCGGGGGAACTGATAGGGGAGGGGTATGACACCAGGAGGAAGGAGTCTCTCCTCCTTTTTTTTTTCCTTTTTTCAAGTTATGTTACATCTCTCGGGGCTTTGTATGTCTATATTTGGGGTTACCCCGCTGTGGGGTCTTTCTTCCGCCTCCTCTTTCTTTCCCCATCAGCGTTTGGGCGCGCTCGATGTATATATCTGAGGTTTATTACCCGGGGTTTGATATTAAGGAAATCGTTGGATTTGGGCACCCAATATCTTGTCAACTTACTTGTTTGTAAAATACACTTCCTTCTTTCTTACCGGCAATATTGACATAATTATTACCTCCACTTCCATCGGAGTCGCATTCGCATCCAGAAGAAACCTTGACCGGAAAGCTTAGCCTCAGTGATCACGTCAACCACCACCTAACAATCCGAGAAAGCTAATATTACACCCACCACCGCCACAGACCCCAGCAGTGATCTTTCAGGGCCCTATATTCCCCGCTTAAAGGAAATCCCCAAGTTCAGCACTCTCCAGGCCTTCCCCCGCTCTTATCAATACCTACCGTATTGTACACAAAAAACCGGCCTGTGGTCTCAAGAATTTTAGAAACCCTAGCCCTAAAGGAAGGAACAACAAAAGCCTATCAGTCCTAGCCCTCCTCGCTATACCCCCAAGGGAATAGTGTCCCTGCTCAGGCAAACTTAAAACTCTCCCCTCAGCAACCATACTGGGAGTCCGGAAAAACTCTAATTCTTAGATACCTTCCCCGTTTTGAATGGGAACTGTATATCATACAAACCCCCGCCTCCGCTCCATCATTGGTCATCACTCATGGCTCTAATCCTTCGAGGCCCCGCAGCCATAGCCTGACACGATGGAGAGTATTTATAAGAGCCTCGACCTAGCTGGCCAAACCAGTCTTAAACGAGGCGCAGCGAAAACGGGCGGATGACGGGTAGGGATATTTGGTAGGACTGCGAAATCTCCACCCTCACCGGTAGCGGTGTAATCTCCGGATTCTGGGTAGAAAGCTCCCAAGAAGGAATAGCGGTTTCACGAAATGGCACAGGATAAGCCTACTAGATGGGTTGGATCTTACTATCATAACCAGCATTCGCAATTCCGTTAACCTGTCAAACTACTAGTAAACCTATCCTAAGTTTACCGCTGAGATGGGCCGATTTCGAGAAATTTCACGGTAGGGTAACAAACAAACCCTTGTCACGCATCCCTGTTCGTCGCTGACAGGTAGACTACTGGGGCACAGCACTCGAGCGCCGGTATTGGTAGCGCAGGTATTGGAGACAGTTCCGGGATTTCCGCTTGTGGGGTACCAGAGTTGCCGGTTATGCTTAAACTTTCCCTCAAACGATCGTCCCCCAGACCTCGGCAATCACGTCGGGATTGTCCGGGAACTGATAATAGCTTAAGATTGCAGGACTCGGTGAGAGAAGTGCCAGTCTCTACCCCAGATGCCCGTGTTTACTCTGCAGAGAAAAGGCAACTTTTCATATGCAGCTCTCACTCCGGCGCCCAAGCACTGGATTACACAAACTCTATGAACACTTTGGAGATAACAACCGGTCAACTGCTGTATTCTCTGCTGCGGACTGGCTAAGGTCAACTCTTTGAATATCAAGCAAATGAAAATTGATCAAGAAAATTAAAAACAATCTCTCAAAGTCTCAGTGACTCAAGTACGAAAGTCCTTTAAAGGCAGATAAAAAAGGTCAATAATATTAGGAACTGTGACAACTGCGACTTTTTACGCGATGCCATATCCCTCGCCCGTGTAGGCCTCTCCGCTTTCCAATAAGAACTATATAAACATCAAGCTTAGAATAATCCATAATCTTTTTTTCACAATATATAATACTCTGAGTACCGGTATCCCTTGATATTATAATCGTATTCCAATCTATATACAAGCCCCGAAGAGTCTGTTTTCATACACGACAGGGATTATTTCGCGGGTTAACCTAAATCAACTTTGCGAAAACATACTGCCGGGTACTTGTACTACAGTACCGTAGTAGATATAGTTGACCGGACCTTTAAACATGCTAAAACAATTATAGAATATAGTTCTGACTGTGTACTAGCGTGCCAGATTATTTGTCCAACTTAAGATTCCTAAAATAAGGTATGGATAACCGAAAAGGGCCTGCCAAGCATGCTCGTAGGGAAAAACATCCTGTATTAGACTTACACCATGGCTCCTTATAGCGAGGGAGTAATGATTGAATTGTGTTCTGCATTTCATCACGTTGGGACTTTTCAATTGCACCCAAGAAGAACCGTTTAAGATAGGAGATGTTGCGGAAGGAGGTGAATAGGTCATGCTGATGGGCACGCACTCGAGCACCAACCTTATTGGTATCAGGTGTGATCACAGGCCCCCGCGATTCGTGACCTCTTTCCGTCCACAAGCCCCAATGAAATACCCCGCAGCGCGATTCCGGATGGAAGCAGAGATCAGGGGTTTCAAGCAGCCATTGCTCATACTCTTTGTGCCTGCTGCTATTCGGGACAGAAGGGGGATTGATTCCCCAGAGGCTCAGAAAACATATATCTTACATGATTTTTTACCTCATCTAATATGCTAACTTATTCAACTTTTCAAGTTTCCGCAAAACAGTATTCTCCTACCATCCGCTTACATGACTACCTCCTCCACTCAAACTTCCAAGGTAAAATCAGACCAGTACGAGATATGAGTAGCAACACTAAACTCGTCCGAAATATGGCTATTCCATAAACCGAACCCCAGCAAGCCAAGCAAGAACAAATAAAATAACACAACCAGGAAACCCAATTGTAAGTTGTGTGATGTTGCCCGAACATCTACCCATGTTACAATCGAGTGATCCGGATTTTCATGTCATAACCCAGCAGTTGCATACAGAAACCGTACCCCAAAATAGTTGAAGGGTTTTGAAAATAAAAAAATAAAAAATCGACTGATTCACGGTTGTTTCCGTTTGTTGGATATCCGGCACTTATCTTACACGTGTTGTATGCGACGTTACACTCGATCCCTCAGCACATTGCCCCCCGCCGCACAAGCCATCCAGTCCAACAGAGCCTGTCATAAAACCAGACTCCCCAGCGTTTCGTAAGGCGAAAATATGCTGATATCGGTTCCAAAACGTTATACACACGAGCACCGCGGCATGATTTACTCGTACCCGCCGGAACTCCGCGCACTCGCGTGGAATCACAGTAAAACATCCAAACCGCGTGGTGAGTGTCTGGAATCTCTGTGTGAAATGACGGTTTGTGCGCCCTGGACAATGGCCAAGCCGGAGCCCATTCACCATATCACCTCCACATACCAGCAGAAATCGAAATAGGGGGGAGAGTTGAAGGGCACCATTCAATATCCACCTAGAAGCGAAGACTAAACAACTACCTGCATAATTGCAACCGGTAGATCCGGGACAGTGGGGCCTTGGGAAACTTACTTGCGTTAGCTCCTGAACCGTATCGTCCCTTGAAATATATTTAGGACAGTCAATTGCCAATACCCCGGGCGGCCATCTTTAAACAATCCACAAGTTCACATATGCTTTCCAGATACTCCGCCTTATCAGCTACCGGTAAGGTCTACCGGTAGCTCAGTAACACCCAGTGACAGATATTGTTCCGCAGACGCCCGTTATTATCTTGTGAAAAGCCTTTATGGTGCCACCAGTCTCATTGGTTTCCAAAGTCCGACGCTTGGTCCAAGATACATATGCCAATGGATGTATCTCCAAGAATGCATTCTCAGTCCCATCGTAAGGAATGACAAGCTTTGCGAAAGACCAAAAAGTCAAGCCAAAGATGTGACCTAGATCCTCAATGTCCCACACCCTAGCCGATAGATTAGCGCAGATTTTATTCAGAGAGATCCATGATTAATTAGCTCTCCTGCTCAGTGGATATGTCCGGGCCACTTGCCCCAGGCTCTACAGGGCCTAGCTTGATGCCCATCAGTTAGTCCAGGCACATAAGGGTGATGGTTTCTAGTGCATGCCAGGGCTCCCCATCTTGAACCACATTATAACTGCAGGTTTACGCAGGATCGATTGATAGAAGCCCAACCTTTGCGAGCCATGAATGCTGGATAATTGCGAAGGGATAGAACTATACAACTATCTGTCTATCGGTGCTGAGAGCAGAAGCGAATGCTAACGTACTTCATCCAGACTCACGTGTAAGCAGCCAAGTCCGGTAAATGGCAATATGCTGCTGTTTAGCCATTGGACCTGTAAGCAAAGTCCCCTCAAAAAGAGCACGACATCTTTGTCCTTTTAATAACCACATCGTACTATACTAGAAAGCAGGTGAAGACCCGGAAACTGGGGCAGCAGCTTGCCTTACCTCTAGATATGTCAACCAAGGAGTGGAGCCATTTGAAGCAGATCCACCGATCACAGTCAACGCAACGCATTGATCTCATGCTAGCCGATGGGAGGTGGAGCAAGAGAGTGCAAATCCTTTCCCATATCGATCCAGGCTGACTCCCGAATCTGCTACCACTAAGAGGTTACTCATACACAGACTAACTTACCATTCCCTAACCTCACAACTCCATAGCACAGTACGACCCAATAGTCTACCATTCATTTCGATTGAGAGCTGCAGTCCCAGCTGCAGACAAACAGTAGATATTGCTCCTGTATGTATGCATAAAGGCTTCAGATGGGCAAACCCGGTGACGGGAGCAAACCGCCTTCCGAATGAAGATGTAGAGATGTTTGTCCCGTCTTGTAATAGAGTCCGTTTGGAGGTTATTAAAAGTAAAGCGGAAGTCCAGGTAAGACAGGAGCCAAGGCCTCATCCGCTCCTTAATATCCTTCCCGTGACCCCTGTTGAACAAACGACGATAGTGCTAGAGATGACCTAATGCCAAACAAAAGGAAACGGCAGTCCCACTCACAAATCTCTTCCCTAAGCATTCTCTCCCTCCTTCGGAGGCGGGCAATCCCGCACAGACTCCACCCAACAGTCAACGCAAAATGCCAAGCTAACTGCCATGTATTCAAAGGGATATCCCAAGAAATAACATTCACACTCGCCATCCAGATTCACATACCCAGAGGCAAAATCTGAGGCACGATAAATGAGTCTGCCCTGTGAAACAAATATGTTAGCCATCGAACAAACATCAAATCAAGAAGCATTTTACGAGTGACATACCGTGATTGCTTGTTCACCCCCCTTCGAATAGGCGCCCATTTGCTCATATTCAGCATCACCTATTTCCAAACCCAAAAAATTGCTGTCTGGAAAGGAGGAGCTCCGGAAACCCTACACTCCGCACAAGAAATCCAACCTCCCCTCCAAAACTACGATTATCGTCACTTCACTACCTTTGCTTACCCTCCACCAAATGGCATCACAACATGAATTCTATGCACGAATACCAAGCCAGTTTATCAGACCTTCTATAGATCCAAGCTCCGTACAGTTCAGCTAAACTATACCAGTATACTCGGGCTTCCCTCCTAAATAATACGGCTAACCTGGAGAATGCACATCTCCTAGCTAATAACTAAACTTTGGATATAAAATCCCCAGTCAGCAAACGAGCGCTTATACCAATTGGCTATATACGGCATTATGAAAAACTGCAACAACAGCCAACTTGGAATACCGGTGGAAGAGCTGGCGCGAAGGAGATGCGAGTCTACATTGCCAACCCTGTTTGTGTGGAAACTTACTGCGATTCGTAATGAGATCTACTCCTGAGGAGAGGACAAGGATTTATCATAAGAAATCCAACAATAAGGTTTCGGTGGAGGGATATTTAAAAGACAGATATCAGACTCTAATCCTCGAGCAGACACACACTGAGAGTGTGACATTCAGGTACAGTTATATTCGTTCAAACGCCGATAGCGCAGCACGAGGGTTCTTGTCTCAGACTTCACAGAGACCACTGGCGGCGTGCCGGAGGAGACTAAAATAGTAGCTTTTACTCTCTTTCAATTTCTTGATTACGCAAGGGATGAAGCTACGAAAGTATTGGCACTTTTCACCTTCGACACCCTTCCGCTATACACCACATGATATAAAATTGCACCCCTAAACGCCACAAAGAACAGACGTCGATCCTGTATCGGTAGGGCCGGGAGATCAGAATGGTCTGAGGGTGGTGGAACTGAAGGTTAGGACTAGGGTTGAGCATAGGATGTTGGCCAGTTGGTCATAAGTAATGTGACAGGCGGTGAAGAGGGGAAACATTTTTGTGATTGACCGAAATGTTTAGCATTGGCGGAGAAGTTTTGTGAATAGGGCTTTATGCCGATTCGGTTGACCCCGGCAGTGTCTATGATTTTTAAAAACATATTCACATCTGACAGCGAGTGCCTCTCCTAAGCTAGAAGCCCCCCCGCTGGAGGCGAGTCGCTTACGGAATTCGGCCCTCCAATAGATCACCGAATACCGGCGCGCACACACACTTCACACCGGCTCCGTCTCACCGCCATACGAGTACTTTTGCACGTTATCTCCAGTATGACAGCTCAGGCTCGTGACCGAAATAAACTCACTCCTCATCACTCGCAAGCCTAAATCTCTCTCTCTCTCTCCTCCTCTCCTCTCCTCCACCAACAGGGCGAAAAAACTTTTTTTTTTTCCCTCACCAGAAAGAAGCACCAGAATCTTCGGTCACTTCCAATTCACCATAGCCGTAGGCATGATCATACGCCTCATACGTAACCTCCCAAGCTCTCCAAGTCGAAGAGACACTCACCAAAAAGTAAAATCGTGACGAAAAGCTATCCTCGTGAGCTGGCAGGCCCCACCCCGGGCCCCTCAGCACAGAAGGCAGGCAGAAAAACTCTATCTAGTCTACTGCAGGCATCCAAATTTCCCGTCGTAAGCTAACCGCTGTTAGTCTCCCCCTCTCTAATACGTCACTGGCGTATGGTAGAATTACCCCCGCACCTTCGCGGAGGTTTCTAGCATGAGGTGTTGGATTGGTTGGTGAGATGAACCCCTCCTTCAGTTTTCGCCTTCAGCAGGCTATATGGCCACGAAACTATAGATGGGCTGGCCGAGGGGATCGGAAGATTCGATAGGTCAGGAAGGGCCGGATGTTTTTTTTGATCAACGATGCATCGATGCATGGAAGAAGAAAAAAATTTCACTTTCGTGTGGTGATGGTGTGCTGGTCCTCGTCGTGATGGATTGTTTTGTTGGTTTGTTTGTTGTATTGTGTGTGCGAGGTTGACTGTTTTTTTACCCAAGCTATACCGTATTAGTCCGCTGTAGAGCGAATTTAATAGCGCTTGCCTACGGCCACAGAGTTGGCGAGTTGGACTATTTTGTTTAGCAATGAATTCCGTGTAGAACAGCACAAACACCACCTGCCACCTCAGATTCGCGAGGTGCAAGGTGCTATGTACTGCGAGTACAGTACTGTCCCCCTAGCGTAGCATAACAGAAACAACAAACGGGCTTCTAACTCAAACCTAATTAAACCTCTCGGCGCCATACAACGCCGTTGCCCTCCCATAATCAGAAACCTCACTTTCGGCACATCATTTTATTGCATAGCATATCAAGGAAAGAACCTTTGTCTCTTCCCCACCTTCGCCCCGTCTCCACCCTTCACCTCCAAATTACGCGCCTGCCCGCCCTCCAACCTCCCCCTCCCCATCCCTCCAATAGACCCCAATACAATCCCCCAGAACAAACCCTCACCGACCAAACACCCCGAATATTCAAGCCTATTCGCCGCCCCTCTTCCCCCCCCCCCCCTCTCAATGCGAAAACAAAAAAACAAAAGACATCCACCGACCGACCGACCGAGAGACATGTAGAAATATTGCTAGCACGTGAGGTATTATACTCGAAAGTAGGCAGAAGGGCAGAAAATAATAATCGTATCGCGATTCGTGTTATGTGCGAACGTTTCATTTTGCGAGATTTTGTATCTGGTTGTCTAAGAGTGAGTGAGTGAGTGAGTGAGCGAGTAGGTAGGTTGTTACTTGTAAGACTTATTGTAGGGAGTGAGTCTCTCCACACCGCCGCCCCCCGCTACAAAGGTCAGTTATTGGGGTGACTGGGGGGAAGTTGTAATTTTACAAAGAACTCAGTGTGTGACCCGTCAAGAAATGATCAGGGTAAACCAACTCCGAGTGACCCGCTATGACCATTGCCACCTAACTAACCAACCGAACCCCTCCCCCGCACCAGTGGATCATGACTTGACCGACTTGACCGACTCGCGACTCACCTAATACTACCCAGTGCTTCCAGTCGTGGGCCACCGACTTCCGTCCGATTGCGCTGGTCCTCACCTTAAATTGGACGACCTTGGCGCAGTCTTAGCAGGGGTGAACAGCAGTCAAGGACAGACTCCATTAGTACTAAAATGCACATCTACTCGCTCAGCCACGCGAGGATGAGCACAATAATGGAGGAGAAGAAGAAGAAGCGAAACAAATCTAATTCAGGAGAGATAAATAAATGAAGAAGAAAAAAGAAAAATCACTATACAGTAACGGGGACGAAAGATGTGGAAAACAAATGCCCAAGAAAGCGAGAAGGAGAGTCAAGTCTACCTGTACCCCTTCCACTCACAAAAACAGACACCCCCTGTCTCTCACCTCCGTCCAACTCCCTCCCTCTTCACGATCCTAGAATTACAGAAACAAAAATATCAGATCAGACTACAAACAGCCCCAAGTGCCGTCTCCTAACCAAACCAGGTCTTGGACGGACGGACGGACCACTGGACCTACATCACTGTACCCCACAGCGATCTACTGTAGTATCGTAGCAGATCACATCACGAGCACATCTAATACCAAAACCCCTCCTCCTCCTCCTCCTCCTCCTCCTCCCGGGGGCTCCGGCCAGAACATGAAAAATACCCGGCGCGCTTCGGAACGGAGGTTCAATAACTTAGTACTTGTGACCAGGAAATATTATATATATATGTATTTCCCCTCCTTTACTTGTCCGGGTACCGGTCTCATGTCTCCGACCAGCCGGAGTACCGTAGCTCAATCTCGATTCTCCTTACTTAACTTACTCGGTACTTTCAACAAACGCGGTACTGAGCTGTTGAAGAGCGTCGGCGATTACCAGGAGCCTGTATACCGGGTCCCATCCAGCGCCGACTGAGGGGAGGGGGAGCAGGAGGAGGAGGGGGAGGGGGAGGGGGAGGCAATACGCGTAATATCGGTGGCCGTTTTCATATGATATGTACTCACCTACGCTGAGGTTCTCATCTCTATCCCTGGCAAGCTGCTGATTCCCGGATTTGCTTCGGGTAGAGTACAGCATGCTTCTGGAAAGGGTTATTTGATATCCTGATGTGGGTCCCTGCCTTGAGTATCATACTGGATGTGTTGAATTTTACAGTGTACAGTCGCACCTCGCTATCCCTCGTTCACGACTTCTTGTCTTGGCGGAGCCGGGGGGGTGTGCAGGGGGGTTCACCCAATCAACGCCCTTGTTGCTGTTCTCACGATGGCTTCAAGTCTTTATCCTTACCTGGGTGGTTCATGTGTATTCATGCCCCGGGCTCGCTCTCTTTTGTCTGCCTATTGATACGGCCCCGACCTGGCACTTACTGCCACTCCACGTTGCTTTACCACTTTGGTTTCGTCCTCTTGTCGCGCTGTTCGGCCCTGGGTCTGCCGGCTGGGATACGGTTGGTCGTATGGGTGGGTTTTTGTGCCTTCCTCTCCTCGGAGCGACCGTTCGGACACGCACACGCCTGATCCCCCTCTGCTTACGGTTCGCTTG
>Ga0307517_10001833_pt1 | contig 34878 bp, 20 predicted proteins | sample 23_EM_MG_FD_194515 | JGI IMG/M metagenome (GOLD analysis project Ga0307517, IMG submission 194515) | Populus trichocarpa ectomycorrhiza microbial communities from riparian zone in the Pacific Northwest, United States - 23_EM | ecosystem: Host-associated > Plants > Roots > Unclassified | place... | reverse complement strand
ACAAAAAAATATTCAAATAAAAAAACATATATATATATATATATATATATATATATATATATATATATATATATATATATATATATATTCTATTTGTTATTTTTTTCAAAAAATTTCAAAAACAAATGGTCAAAAATTGGATGGCAATAATATAAGCACATTAAAATCATCAGAAAACATTAAAAGAAGCATCAATTTGATGCTTTTTTAAGCCAAAAGTAGAAGCTCTCTCATATACTCTCTACGAACAAAACTAAATATAGACAAAATAAAAACACGTTTGATTAGAAAGATGGAGATGAAGATATAAAATTAAATTTATTTCTACAATGTTGTAAAGATGAGATCTAGGGTTTTTTTGTGTTTCTTTTTTAGAGTGTGTGAATTGGAAAGAGTTCTCTTTTTTTGGAATTTTTTGTTTTTTTTTTATCCTCTCTACTCAACATTCCCCATCTTTTGTGTATGTGTGTGTATAATCACCTATTAACAGGTAAAATCTTTTGTCTTCTTCCCCTTAATTGCTTGGTTCTCAATCTAAATTTTCTTTGGTCCTTTATTTTTTTTATTTTCACTTTTGGTCCCTTTGCTCATTTATTATATTTTGATTTTTCTTATTTTTTTATATTTTGGTTTTTTTTTAAAGAAAAAGAGGCAACATCAACATTAACTCAAAAGGTGCGTTAATAACTGAACGCATTGAAAGTAGATTTTTAAAAAAAATTCGTTGAAAAAAATACTGAAAATGATACAAATACATTAAGAACATATTTTTTGGAGTTTTTGTTGTTTTATTTTTTTATCTGTTGTTTTTTTTCAAAAAAATTCACAAAAAAAGATAAAAAAAATTAAGTAGCAATAATATAAGCATATCAAAATCATAAAAAAAACAATAAAATAAACATCAATTTGATGCTTTTATAAGTCAAAAACAGAAGCTCTCTCATATACTTTCTGGGAACAAAACTGAAGACAACAAAATAAAAACATGTATGATTAGAAAGATGAAGACGAAGATATAAAAAGAAATTTGCTTTTCTGATAATATATATTATAGAGTGAAATATTTTTATTATTTTAAAATGTAAAGAATAAGGAGACATATCCTCCTTACCCTAAATGCATCCATATTTTCTGTTCCGGTGGATAGAGCAACCAAACACTATAAAATCTGGCATCTTAAGGGAACACTTGTCTTGATCTTCAAGATTATTGGTACGTACATCATCAAATATATTGCAGTAAATGTCAAGCTCGAGAGAGAACATTGTCTAGAATTGGGCGAGCTTTGCACATCGCCACTAAAGGTTCAACTTTGCATATAGTTATCGTAGTGAACTCAGCCATGTCGATTTCCTTTTCACTCACTCTCTTCCACTCGAAGCACTGAATCAAAGAGCCCAAAGTCAAAGCCATCACTCGGTTTGCGAGGCCATCCCCAGGACAAGCTCTCCTTCCCAGACCAAAGGGCATGAGCTTGCATGCTTGATCAACTCTTCCATTTTCAAATCTTTCAGGCTTAAAACTTGTTGGCTCATCCCACAACGTAGGGTCTCTATGAATGGCCCATGCATTTATAAACAACATTGTACGAGCGGGCACATGGTATCCTCCAACAGTGGAGTCTGCGGATGACATATGAGGCACTAACAGTGGAGCTACTGGATATAAACGCAAGTTCTCGGAGATGATATCATGAAGATAATGTAGTTTTGGAAGATCTGACTCGTCTATCAACTCATCTTGGCCAACCTGACTAGTGTCTAATTCTTCTTTAGCTTTCTTCAACACTTCTGGTTGGTTTAGCAGATTCGCCATTGCCCATTCCAACGATGTAGCACTTGTTTCTATCCCCGCGACCAACAACGTCTACAATAGATTAATAAATAGACAAAAAAAGTTAAACCAAGCTCAGATTTAATCAGGAGAATCTATAGGCTCGGTTGGAGATCAGCTCGCTGTAAGGATCTCTATCCAATATTCAGGATTTCTAGCTTTAAACAAATTAAAGACAGAATGAGAATTTGTTTACCAGAACATGACCTTTGATGATTTCGTCTGTGTAGTATTCAGGTTGCGATTCCTGCAAGGTAAGAAAATGACTTATCATGGTGTTTCTGTTCCTGTCAACTCGATGCTCATCAATCAGTCCTTGAAAGAACGCATCCATCCTTTTACTAAGCCTATCCAACTTGTTCACATATCCATTCAAATCAAGCCACTGCAAGAAGGGAAGAAAATCCCCAGCAGTTGCCGCCCCGCTATAATGAATAAACTCTTCCATCATCTCTCTAAATTCCCTTGCCTTGTCTACTTCGTGTACTCCCTCACCATAATATCTCTTCCCTGCAATCATTCTCATCATTATATTACTCGTCAAGTCAAAAAGCAGGGGCCTTAACTCTACCTTGGCAAAGCCATGCATTGAAACGCGGTACAGTCTGCTCAGCAAGAGCTTGACTTCATCTTTTCGCATGCCCAGAAAAGCGTTGAGACGAGTTGACGAGAAGATCTCTATAGCACTTATGCGGCGAAGGTTGCGCCAGTGATCACCATAGTCAGCTGTGCCCATGGTAGTGTTGTTGTAGTTCAAGATTCTTCCGATCAAAACATGGGGGCGGTTGGCAAAAACTATGTCCTTCTTGATTAAGCATTCTTCCACGCCTGAAGGGGATGACACGATGATGGCAAGGCGGGATCCGAATTTCAGAGAAAAGACTGGACCGTATTTTTGCGAGAGAGCTTCAAGGGTTCGGTGGATGGGTTGCCTGAGAAGATGAAAATGTCCAATAACCGGAAGAGAAAGTGGGCTTGGTGGGAGAGTCTTGCGTTGCTTTCTTGTTCGTAGCAGCAAGTTGATGGAAAGAACGAGGAACAAAGCGAATAGGATTACTGAGTATAGTAAGGTGTTTTCCATCTTGGGGTGGCAGAGAAGATTTGGTGACTGACTATGAGGCTGTCCGTGAGGATTTATTTGTTTTCTGGTATTATTAGAAATAAATTATTGAACTTTCCTGTGCTCTGATGTGACATGGGAACTCCTTTCCATCTTGTTTAGAACAACATCAATGGATATATTCAAGGACTTTCTTGCTAAATTTAATTGGAGAATTGATTTCAAAATTGCTTCTTGAATTATTGATTTATCCAGTTAGATCTAAACAATAGCCTTAAATTTAAATTGTGTCTCACAGGTAAATATCCTCTCCGATTTAACTATAAATTTAACATGGATTAGACCTCAAATCCGTAATTTTCAAGATACTAAAAAAAATGACATGAAATAATACAAGAAAAATTTGAATTATTAAGTTATTTAGTCAACTAGGATCAATTATTTTTATTAAAATAATAATATATTTTTTTTCTATCAAATCAATATTTTATTTAATTTAATTAGGAATATATATGGTTAAGAAATGCTTTTAATAATTTATATGTATTGGTATGTTATTGTTGATTTTTTTTTCATGAGTAGAACTGAATTCAAGGTTTAAAGTGTAATTATATAAAAGAAATTTACTTTTAGAGAAGATAAAAATTATATCCAAAAATAATTTTGATATTTATACGAGAGAGACTAGCTACATTAACTAAAATAAATTATTATTATTATTAATATAGATGTTCGGGCTAACTTGCGCGTGCCTCAACTAATTTTATAGATCATAAAGTTAACAAGCATATAAATCTTTAGTGACTTTAAAATTTATGAGACTCGAACATATAATTTCTAGAAAATATATATATTATCTTTTCTAGTTATTTTATAACCTCAATTTGAAAAACATGTTTAACCAAATATATTAAACTATTTTTTATTTAACATCAATTTTAACAACAGTTTTAATCAAATATATATAAATACAAAATCAATCTTAATCTAAATTACTTTTTATAAAATAATTTTTTTTAAACCACAACCATATCTTGAATTTAACGACATCGTCTAAGTCAACACTTTCCGGCGAAACCATAAAGCTGCATTTAACTAGGGATTTGCTTCCTTCCAAGTCTTAATTTCAAATCCTCCAGGCTACCATTAAATTTTGTGACGTCATACAAGGCTTAACTTTGTATAAAAGTTAATTCTACACGTAAAGAATTAATTTGTTACACGTAAACTAATCTAAAATATTCTGTATTTAAAAAAACATATTTTTTAACAAATACATGGAATAAATTGTGATGTTATATCAAAAAATTAAGTTTTTTTTTAATTGAAAAAAACTAGATGGGAAGAGATATCACTAAAAATTTAAAATGAAATCATTACTTGCTATATTATTGTGTTATGAAATTATTATAAATTCAACAAGTTAATTCCGATACGGTATATTTTTAACCCCCGTATTCTTAACGCTCTACCACCACTAATAACATAGAATCAAAACATTTTTGAAAATTCATGCCTATTAAACATTATTACACATTTAACACCATTAAATCCATTTCATCAAGACATTCGTCACAATATCTTATTAGACTGCATTAAATTTCATATCTCTAATTTTAATTTTAGTGCAATTAGAATTTGTTTTCTATATTTTACAAATAAAAAAAATTAACTAAATTAAAAGTAAATTGTCAAACTTTATATAGAATTGTTCAAATGTAAATATCAAACATTCTAATTCATAAATCTTCAATTTATTCATCCATCAACAATTTAAATAAAATCCATTTAGTAATATAAATACGATACGCTTGCATGGCGAACTAATTCACGGTCCTGAAAAACATGCTAAAAGATGGTGAGGAGACAAGAACACGGGACATAAAAATGTCTACTGTCCCCTCTGTCTTTGTTTTTTTATAGCAGCCAAGCCCTAACTTCACAGCAATCAAAGTAGGAGATTAGGTCAGAGATTACAAGGAGCAGCAAAGACAAACCCTGTTCATAATTCTGATCAAATGATGTGAATGACAGAAGAAAAATGTTGAGAAAGATCAACGTCAAGGCAAAAGGGTGAGAGAATAAACTAAAAACCATGCATTCTCCACCTTCTCATCCAGCACTAAAATCCTCTATAATGGAGGGCATATCATAAATATACATCACAAATTGAAGTTGTCTTCATACAATAACAAAAATACACCTTCACCAACATGCAAACTTAAAGCGCCTCAGGTTTCACAAATTATCCGAGCTCCTTTGGCAGCACCCTTTCTCACATCAAGTAAAGGATGGCAAGGGAGAAAATTTTTACAAATTTCGATACAAGACAATGGCGTGGAAGTTCAGCAGAACAAAGGTTGTTGTATCGATTCCTAGGTGTGCAAAGCCATGAATAAGTTCTGTTTACGAGCATAATCCGGAATGAGCCTATTGACAATATCAGTTGGTATGCCTGAGAGCTCTGCGGTAACAGAACAGGTTTATAAATTATTTTAGGCATGAAAGCTGAGGCAAAAGAAACTGAAAAACAATTCCAACAGAATACAGGTAAGAAAACAGCATGATTGAGGCAAATTTTATTCGTGGCAGGAAAAGCTGCCGCAGAAGTTGGAAGACATTCAAGGACTAGGTCTAGTTTCTTGTATGTCTCCAAATAAACATGGCAGCACCATGATGCAGCAATTAAGTTGAAACTTACCTTGAGGTTTAAAATTAAACAGTGGAGGAAGAGGGCGGCCATTTGGAAGGCGGGTGGCTGGATCTCTCAATTCATCAAAGAACGGGTGAATGCAAGCTTCCAGCTGCAGTACCACCAAAAAAACAACTCAAATTGATCAATAAATGAAGTTTATCACTCATGCAAATAACTTGAAAACATAATAAAACTTACAGCAGTGCATCGCAGATTAGGAGAGTACTGGAAAAATCTACAGACAAGGTCCACTGCTTCTGGGGGTAAACGCTTTTGGAAGACCTGGTGATTGAGAATTTCAGACAAAATCTCTTAATTCTTGTAACAGAATTTATTACTAATCAGATTATAAATAACATGCAGTGCAGATACAGGATGCTCGTGATAAAGATGGAGATATTTCATGATGCAAGCATACAGCCCTGATAAGATGATAGTCTTTCGAGAAGAAAGTTGTGCAAATAATAAAAATGTTTCAGCAGCCAATTAGTCTCTTACAAAAGGAAATTACATGAAGAATAACAAGTTGCTTTGAGATTTTTACTAAATGTTCAATGTTTTAATGCAATCATTTTCAAGATTTAGGCAACTATGGAAGGGACAGGATGAACTCATGGACAAAGACTTGGGGGACTTCTATTGGTTTTTACAATATGGAACCCATCTTAAAAAAAAAAAAAAATTGAATATCATACCCAATTTATTATGCTGCATAATTTTGAGCCAACTAAAAACAAAAAACAAAAAAGATGAGGTAGAACAGAAGACAAAAATATCATTAGCTCTGGTTCACTTTCATATCTCCTCTCAGCAATTAAACAACATAATCCTAATTTCCTATTTACTACATGAAAATCTAACCATTGAGTCTCAAGTTTCTACTTTTTTTTTTTTTGTTAAGAAAGAACACAAAAGAACACGAATTGATAAACTATGGTTTTAGCTGTTTTGGTATCTTAGACATGTAAATAAATAGTTTGGATACCACCCCATTATTGTATTTTCTCATAATGGTCAGAAATGAGATTTATTTGCCATATGTTGGACTTGCATGACATCTTCGTTGTTTAAGATATGATTTTGATTCACTGTTGGATGCACTCGCTAGCTTCAGTTTCAAAAAGGTAAGACTTTTCTTTACATAAAAATAAGTAAAGTGTTTAACGGACCAAACTAATGATTACTTCAAGTCACAAAAGAAAAAACCACTAAACTCAACTCTTCCAGACTAATTCTCAAAAAAAAAAAAAAAAAGGTTAAAAGACTGCCAGTAATCACTTCCACAAATTATCAGTGGTTGACTTTTGAGAAGATTGAGATTCATATATTGAGCTTCCATTAGTTTAGCTGGCCTCCAAAGATATTCATACAGCCATGGTATAGATGCAGCATCAAAGGTTCAACAAAACTGCATTATATGCTAACAGAATATGGATACACAGGAACGAGCTCTTAGATGAATGATCTAAAGAGAACATACGAGGTTCTAAGGCTTCTGTGACAGTTAAATCAAGCCTTTCCCAACATAAGAAATTTAAACTCATGGTTTATTAACTATATACAATTGACTGATTCTAACAATCGCCAAACCCAAGTTAGCGAACCTGAAGAATTCTTCACAACGTAATTCCATAAACTTACTCATTTGTTGACTTCTATATGTATCAAAGATAGAAAATTTGCTGAACTATGCAAGCCATTCTATAATCTAATTCATAACTTAATAAAAATCAGTCAGTATAGGGGAGGAATAACACATACTTTGTGCCATGGATGAGGCTTAATCTGTGGGAACTTAAATTCTGTATAGTTTGGGTTCATGCACTTTATCTCCTCCCTGGTTGGTGTTCCCAAAACCTGGAAAAACACAGAATCGTTAACACTTCCTTCATGGAAGTTGACATTTTCAACTAGGTGCAATCAGAAACACAAATGATGGCATGTGAGAAAGGCAAGTATTCTGTCTCTTGAATTCCTTTCTTAATCTCCAAAGTTTAAATTGTATGTTTCTAGAAAATTGAAGTTTTTCTTCTCCATCTTTGATTTTCTGTTTGCCATGAATTGGCAAGGAGACAATAAGCTAATGTTACAAAATTCAATGTTATTCTTCAACATTTACCCATTTCTATCAAGTACGAAATCATCCAGAAAAGATAATGGCTATTCAGAATTGAATTCCTTTCCAGGATGATTGGATTCAACCAAAAAATAGTCCAAAAGTATCTTCCCAATTTCAAAACTTTGAGCTTCACTTTAGTTATGTTATAGAACTTGGGCAGCCTTATTCAGCACGGGGAACTAATCAAATCTAATTCAGCAATCACATATCAAAAGGAAAAATATCCAGAAATTTTTTTTGAGAATCAATAGCTTTTACTACCTTAATGATCTCAACTAGCTGGTCAACTCCACTTTCTCCCGGAAACAAAGGCTGTACAGTAAGTCATAAATCATCAGTTAATCTGAAGAAGTAAAAGAGAAATGGTAATAAGTATAGTAAGCCGAGTATAAAGCTACCTGCCCAAGTAGCAACTCAGCCATCACGCAACCAGTAGACCATATATCAATAGCAGTTGTGTACTCAGTAGCACCAAAAATCAGCTCTGGAGCACGATAGTATCTTGAACAGATGTAAGATACATTTGGCTCACCTTTCACCTGATAAAATGACAAAGTAAGCACACTCGAGCAAGGAAAGAAGAGGCAAGCATAAATACCCAGTGTCATGTGAAAGCTTACCAGCACTTTAGCACTCCCAAAATCACAAAGTTTCAGCTGATGTGTGGATGGATTCACCTGGATAATGGACAATTTACTATTAAAACTAACAGAAACAGAAACATTTGAGTATCAGTATCAAATAGAAAAACTAATTTGATAAGCCAAGCAAATGCAAGTTGTGGATTGGCTTAAAATCAGGATGACCCTATTCCATTTCAGCTACATTGACCACAAATAGATGCCACTGAAATTGAGCTGTGTTAACCAACTTAGAACTGCAAACTCCTGGCCTCCAACAAAGAAAGGTTTTTTTCATATACTTCATCAATTTGTTCCATAGAAGCCACACTATCTAAACATCCACAGAGCATAGGAAACTTTAGTTGCTTGGAAATTTCAAACTATTTAGCGCTCAATACATATGTTGAAAGGGAAGCTTCATCAAAATGTTACAAGAGACACCAAAACATGGACAACTATGCTTGTAACTGAATTGGTTAGGTAACCCCCAACTTGCATACCAAATGTTAATTATACTATAAATCTCATTCTACATGTACAAGGGTTTCATCAAACAAGACCTAAATCCTTAAACAGAACATCTTACCAGTAAGTTTTGAGGCTTGATGTCACGGTGACAGATACCAATGCAGTTGTGTATATAGGCAAGCGCCCTACATATCTGCACTCAAAAAAGGGAGGGAAAAAAACAATAAGAATTAATGAAGATTTACACACATTACAAGGATTTGAGCCTTGGTAAACTTTAATATAGTTAATCCATGTATGACCTATACTACTTTTCTGTGCTTTTCATCATACAGCTGTAGTTATTTAGGACAAGCATAAAGGTTTATACATTAGATATGATATTGCACGACCAATTTATAAGCGGAAAATATAACCATGGTTGAAAACAAAATTATTCTCCCGCAAAAAAAAAGGCTTATCCATGCATGTCATGCAGTCCTCTCTCTAGTGAAGCACTGTTCTCTATCCCCCTCTCCACTCCCATGGAGAGAAAAACGGGAAAAACAAAATAATAAAAGCAGATAGTGTCAGGGTTAACACAGGAGCCTGCTTTTTCCTCATAAACACCTATGTTGTGATGCCAGTATTAAGCCTTGCACTTCAAGAAGTTTCATGGCATTGGCAGGCTGTGCTTCAGAAATTTTCTCAGCTATTGTCAGAAACAGGAAGTATGCATAAATGGCTTTACATTCATCATGTTAGAAGAAGGTTTGACTTTGCAACCATCCCTTCATGGCTTTACAATTGTCATGTTAGAAGAAGGTTTGAAACTTTGCAACCAAGTTGAAGTGGATTCAATCAGCTCCATTTCAGAGTTTTTAGCTGTTTTTGTCTTAAAAGTTTCTAAAAATCTCACGTACAGGTGTTTCCACAGAGATAAAGAATATATGAAGTTAAAAGGTAAGCTAGCTTTAATTGAGGGCTTCAAAAAGCTAGTCTTTACTTTCTCCTAATAAACCAAATGCTAGAATAGAAAAGATAGATGATTTTAATGGCATCCCTTAATCCCACCTAGCAGGAGGATTTCATGACTTGAGAGGAATTGCTCCACAATTGGGAGATACCATCTGATATTACAAAATAGCCACTGGTAGGAGAATTTAGATAATCCCAGCTATTACAAAAATACAGGAAGAAGTCGCTAATCAGTAGGTCATTTGCCTATACCAAAGACTTTTACCCTCGGTGTTATGAAGAGAGACAAATTGATGAAGAATCATGCACCTCCATACCTCATTCTAGCCTAGCCATCTGTACAGAACAGTGGTCAGCGCATGATTTCTCACAAACCTAAAGTGGAATTCCAAAACTAACTCCTACCTTTATGACTCTTCTTTTTCCTGCTACCAAATTCAATTTCCAAAACCCTCAACAAGAGTGATTCAAACTTCAAAGTTTCCTTTTCAACTTAAACCAGTATAACAAAAGAATACTCTCTCAAACCAAACTAAACCCATCAAACATATCCTGAGAACTCTGCTCAATTGGTGAGCAGGCTATTTAACTAAATGCACCAACACAAACCACCATGTCATTCAACCCAAATTGGTGGCAACCAATAAGCCACCATATCATTAATCAAGCCACTGGCCAGCAAAAATCCACTATTTTGCAAACACTAACCCACATGAGAAAGCCAAAGGTATGAACATAGATTTAGATCTTAAACTAATGTAGATGTACAAAAATAGTGCCAATATCTTAATCCCCAATACATAGTTGGAAAAATAAAAGAACAAAATTATGAGAAAAGAGTAGCTTTTAGTTTAAATGGCTACCCATATAGCTGCTTGGTGAGATCTAACATTTAATCTGTTCAAATTACATACTTAAAGCATGTCTTAGATGGCACCAGAAAATCCCTAGCACCTTTCTAAAACACAATTACAAAAAAAAAAAAAAAAACTGTCTTTGTTTCTATAGAATTCCTATCCCTTTGTTCATTTTTATATTTTACAAGAAGTGGGATTCCTCAACCTTGTCTTTTAGGAAACAGGCCTCATGCCTGGTGGCCCACAAGAACTAGAAATGCACAAGATATCCAAGGGTAAGACTTGAACCAGGAACCTCCCCATATCCCAGGTCAATTCTTAACCACTTGTGCTAACCCTTGTGGATTGAATTCTAATCACTGTTCATTAAGAGCACAAAAGCTTTATTCCCCACACTCAATTGCAAAATCCATGGGACTGAAAATAGTTCTAAACTAGAGACTAAAAAAGTAAGATGCCAAAATAGGACATGCGAAGGAACTAGCCAAATTGCTATGTACCTGATAGGTGTAGAGTTTAACATATATTAGAGGCATTCGTGGGTTGTTCCTGCTGTAGTTCCTAGCAATACGATTAACAGTTTCAGGAACATATTCAAGAACAAGATTTAGGTAGAGCTCTTCCTTGTCTGTTGTAGAAAAGAAGCAGTGTTTAAGAGCTACAATATTTGGATGATCCAACATCTGCATAATCTGTAACTCCCTGTTCTTGTAGCGCTTGTCTTGAAGAACTTTCTTGATGGCGACGATCTCTCCAGTTTCCCTACATTTCGCCTGCATAGGTAGTTCAGATAGAGTTTAAAGAAATGTAATTTAATGGAAAATAGTTAACAATCAATTCAATGGACAAATATGCTTACTTGAACGACAACACCAAAAGAACCAGTTCCAACCACATGTTCTGCTATATAACTGACGGTCTGTCAACCCAAACAAAGCAGAAGTTACATAGGATGTAAAGGTTTCACCAATTAGGATCACGTACAGGATGAGATTTGTGTATTGCATTAATGAGTTTCCCACCTGCCTAGATTGACCATTTCGGCCACCAATAGTAGTCCTGATGACATGTCCCGCTTCTGCACCAACACCATCAATTATATCGGGTTCACTATCCTGCAATGGAAGAGAAAGGACTAAGTAGGTACAGAAAAAATTGTGAAGCTAGGTAAGCTCAGCTGATTATGGAAATTGAGCCGTGGTTTCTAGATTGAGTGAACCTCCCACATAAGGGATCAAATCATTTCGCAACCACTTTGCAGAGTGTTTCAATGACAGGAGATACTCGAAGGACGAGGCCAGTCATTGGATATCTAACAACAGAAAAAGAACACCTCATAATAATATAAAACAAAAGCTTCTATAACATGGCAACTTACTCTGTCCTCATCATGGTCCACCTTGTCTCTCAATCTCATCTCAAGCATCTCTCTGCCCAGCCAATCCATGGAACTAGACGAACTTTTGAAACCATTAACGGACCTGGAACTTCCAACCCCCCCATTTCCTAAGCTGGCAGACGACATGAGTACACGTGACAAGTATTGCACTTGCTAGTATTCCCTACCCTCATGACACTTTGTAGTTCTGCAGTCCACCCACCTATCTTCCTAATAGAATTACAAAATTCCAAGTCAGACACAGATACTAAACATTCAGGGAAAAAAAAAAACAGAGAAAGAGAGAGATGCCAGGCCAAGGAAGAGTTAATTTCACATAACATCATTTATTGATCAACACAAATAATTTTTCATGCTAGATTTCACATCATACAATCCACAAACAACTTGAAAAGTTAACATAATCAATAAAAGCTATCAAGGCTTGTAACGTGAACTTGGAAACTGCATGAATTCCTTCAAACACATGCTCAATATCCAGGATACAACTGCTTACATGATAAAAACAGCCCAGAATTATACATAGCACCACAAACAAAATCTGCCCAGATGCTTAGACTTACTGTGCTTCTATCAAAACAATGTTCCAACAAAAAGTTCAAGATTGAAACTTCAACTGAAAACCAATGCTTCTTATCATGATCTAGAAATAAAAAACAAAACCCACAATTTAAATGAGATGAAAAGGGAAAAGAAAAGGAAAATCATTAAACACTGAAACTAACTGAGACAAGACTGATCAGATCTAAGCCCAAAATTGTAACTCCAGAAAAAAAAGAACATTTGATTAAAGCTTAATTACAGCATCTTTTCCATAAATTCAAACCAGATCATGAAGTAAAGAATCAATAGATGATAATCAAACTAACCTGGAAACGTTTCAAGAGAGAGGGCATTTCTTGCCTTGCAGGGTTCAAGTGGGAATTAAAAAAAAAACAACTGTTTTTTTTATTCAAATTCTTACTAGTACAATAAAGGTTTTCTACTCAAATTAATTAATTAATGCTTTTGTTTTCTGGGTTTTGGAATTATTTTTTTTACAGTCACCTGACCATGTTCAATAACCTCTTCTTCTTCCTCCTGATTCTGACATTAAATATTATCTGCTGCTGCTGCTGCTGCTTCTGTTTATTATTATATTTATTATCATTATTATTATTTGCTTTTGTTATATTATTTTTTGCCTCATATGACACCTTGACGCTTCTAAAACCCGACCCGTGGTCAATTTAGAGTAAAAACGGATCAGGAGGTTCATCAGAATTATTTTAATTTTTTAAAAAAAATCAAAAGTAAAGAAGAAAATTTAAAAAAAAAATCAATAAATAAATAAGTTCAACAAAGTTTTGTTTTTCTCAATCTGGCGGCTCTTGAATAGATAATATAATATAATAATTATATTATATATCTAACCTCCATGTTATATACTTCTCTATTATTTCTTCTTTCGTATAATAATTAATTATACATCAATTATCACTTCTTCTTCTTTTTTACTCAACCCATTTATTTTTACCTTTCAAAAAAATTTTAAAAAGAATTTAATTCTTTTTATTTTTTTTCAAATTAATCATTTTTATATTTTCAAATTATACTAATATTAAAAATAATTTTTAAAAAATAAAAAAATATCTTAGTGGTCAATCAAGTGAGAGGAATTTTAATATTATATAAAAAGTATTTATGAGTGTGGTAACAGTTATTTTTTAAAGTGATTTTTTTAAAAATATATTAAAATAATATTTTTTTATTTTTTAAAATTATTTTTTTACATGAACACATCTGAAAACAATAAAAAAAATAATTTAATATAAAAAAATTAAAAAAATAATTTTTTAAAAAAAACACTTTTAAAATACAAAAAATAATAAATACATTTAATATCGTCATCCAAAGCTTCATATGCAAAACAATCTCCTGCCATTTGTCTATCTACAACCTACTGTTTAATGCTGATTGCTCTTGTCTGCATGCAATTCTCTCAAGCATTTGGTCATCGTTTCAGTTGGTCACACTCTGTGTAGACAAATGTCTCATCTTGTTTTCCTTTTGATTAGGGTTATAAATGCATCATGATAAGTGCCAGTGTTAGCTGCCATGGGCCCTGTCCTGGGAGGATGTCTCAAGCATTTGGTCATCGTTTCAGTTGGTCACACTCTGTGTAGACAAATGTCTCAACATTGTTTTCCTTTTGTTTTCCTTCTTGTTTTGATCTTGAAATAATAGAGATCCCTTCTACTTAAAATACCAACAAGATACAACTCAAGAACAATAATAGGATTAATTAATATTTTTACAGACCTTTTATCTCATGATCTGTCGTTAGCGTCAATGGAGACATGAGCACTCCTGTTGAATATTGGCTGCCCTTTTTACCTTTCTTATTTGTCTGCTTCATGTGCATTACTGGCTGGACTTTGGAGCCTAAAGCGCACAAGTTTTTTTTCTTTCCTTCTTGCCATGAGTGGGAGAACTGGGAGGGTCCTCCATTCATTTACAGTTCCATAGAATTCAAAACCTAGTGGGACAGTAATCATATGATAAAATGTGAAGTGGAAAAGCAAAAGGATTTTAATTATATGCGGCTAAAAAGACTACAACATGTCTAGGCAAGCTTTTAACACCAACTTTTAAGACTTTTGAACAGATCCCACAGAGTCACCTTCAAGGGGCAATTGTGCTCTTGAGTAACCAACCCCTCCTCCTCTCTCCATGCGTGCATTGGTGTGAGTGCTTGCATGAGTACCTGCGTCCACAGGCACCGTAAAATATAGATAGAATATCTCGCTTGCATCCGAGTCAATCTACAAGCTGTCGGGGTTTTTTATTTTTTATGTTTACCAAAACGAAACCCTGGTTTGGTTGCTGCATTGAGATAGAAGAGGCGGATCTCCTTGTATCTCCTGTTTTGAGAACAGAAATTTACTTGCAAATTATTTTTGACCAAACATATTTTTGTCCTTTCTATATCTGTTGTCTCTTGTGTAGCGGGAAATTATTAGTCGAGGCTCCCATTGGAAACAACTTTTCATAAAGATAACGTAGTCCTGTTTATGTTCATGTTTCTTCTGTTGCTACATTCAGTGTTCAAAGGGACTTTCTTTGCACATAAATTAAGTTGCGGTACAATGTATACATTGATATGCGTAAAGCAAGAACATTCAAGTTCAAAATCAATAAAATTTTGTAAAGGAGAAAAATGAACTCACCAAAGCATTTAAATCCCAATCGCGTCGAGAAGCTGGGAATGTTGAGACACCGAAACTAGTGAGTTAGCAACAATGGCGCCACTAGCAGCAACTGCCGGGACTCCAATGCCAGGAAAAGTAGAATCTCCACAACAATAAAGCTGGGATATGGGAGTTGAATGGCCAGGAAAGGTATTTTTCCCAGCTTCAATAGCTGGTCCATAAGTTCCTCTGTTCCTTCGAAGAAATCTCTTATGTGTCAATGGAGTTCCAACTAACTTCACCTCGCATTTCTCGCGGCTGAAGCCTGGACCAAGGGCACGCTCCACCGCCCTCCACATAACCTGTCTCACAACCAACAAAACAGCAGTAGGAATTTAAGAACACAACTTCTCCTTCTCTAGTATAAACTGATTTAAACAGCAGGAATATAAGATCATCAGCAGCGGGTATAACTTCACTTTTCATTGATCCCTAACAATAGCTTGGCTCAAGTTTTGTTTTTGAAGAAGTCTAGTGAGGAATCAATCAGTGAAACCAAACATGATAAAGTGAAAATATGTTAATTAATCAACTAAAATAATGACTCCAACTAAATTAATGGCTCCAAGTGCTGTTCAACTTCAACGAACCTATTATGAGATCATCATGAAAAGGCAGCATAAGCAGTTAATGATGGGATAAGTCAGTTACTGCATGCATACCTCTGACCGCTCAGCTTTGAGTTGTTTGTACTCGGCACTTCTACGATCGAGTCCTTCCCACAATTCAAAAGGCTCAGTTCCTGGTGTGTAAGCGTGTAATAGATGTTTTCCAGGGGGTGCTAAATCTGGACTAAGCACACTAGGAACAGATATCAAGACAACATTTTGATCTGCATCGACTCCTCCACTCCAATCATTAACAACGATGTGATGAATCCCCAAGTCTTTTTTTATACACTGATCAGTAAAGCAATTTGAAAACGGAAGATGAAAGAAGACGATATCAGTATTGCGGCTTAAAGCTGTAAACTAGAAAAGAATGGAAATATGAATAAAAATAGAATTTGAAAAATAAAAAATTTATATCCTCACCTCTGCATCAAAACCCAAATGGAGATGCATGAATGATTCACACTGAGGTGTTGTGTTGATCCTGTCCAGATATGACTTCGGAAGAACTTCCTTGGGCAACAGATTTGAAGTGTCCCACATGGATGCATTGCTGATTACAGCCTTTTTAGCACGTATAAACTGCAGCATACAAGTATAGAGGTGTTGATACGATAGGTTCTTGTTTAGCAACCAATTCACGTAAGAGTTCAATCTACTCACTTGACCGCTTCTTAGCTTGACTCCAATGGCTCTATTGTTTTCGACAACAATCTCTTCTACATGACTTCTTAGAGAAAGCCGTCCACCAAACTTTTGCAGTCCTCTGACAAGGGCATCAACTAAGGCCCCAGTTCCATGAAGAGGGTACTCAAGACTGCAACCTGGCTTATACCATTCTGCAAACATGTAAATCTGAAACAAAGAGGGAAAGAAAGGCAAGTTATCGTCATATCAGATTGGAAAAAGAAGAGTATATCAAAACTTTTTTCTACAGACACAAGCCTTGAAAAATTCGAAAAGGAAAATGAACATGTTATTAATTATAAAAAGAGCAAATCTATCATGAATTTTTTAAGATGTAATAAAAATAATAAGGGAGATGACCGATTTAGTTTCCAAATAAACAGTTGAGCTGTTAATGGTCATAGACTCTTAAAAGACATCTTGCATATTTGCTGTATTCATCCAGAAAATCAACACATCAAGATCATTAACTTTATATGTGCAGTTGCGACACAAGAATTTGTATCATGTCACCCAAGCATGCACCCAAGCATGCGCAATTGCTCCCCAAATAACTGTTCTACCACACTGAATTGAAAATCAATGGGAAAACAGTCTTTTGCAGAGGAAAGATCATAGGAGAACTTCTCTGTTAAGGTAGTGCACATGCTCGACGCCGCTAGCATTTTTGCTTCAAGTTAGAGCTATTGGTGACATGTACATATTCAAACGAATGGTACAATCTCCCACAGGAAATCATGAAGTAAATGATTAGTTACCATCTCTGCTGAGAGTATACCATGGTTTTTTCTGCATCCCATCTAGAAGAAGTCTCAAAGAATTTCTGTGGAAAATATCAGAAATTAAATTATGAAATAGTTACCATCTCTGCTGAGAGTATACCATTAGATTTCACCCCTGCAAGAAGGAATGCCAGAAGGTCCACCCAGTTTCGTATAAAAGGGTCTTTCAGCTCCAATGAGTCAATGATTTCTGAGAAAGGCCTAAGAAGCTTTGTAGCACCTAAAGCTCCCTGAGGTCCCATCTGCAGAAAGGATTTCAATAGAGAGGGTGCATATCTAGCTGCAGCAGTGGAAAGAACACCAAAATCACCTCGAATAGATAAAGGAGGAAGAGCCATTGCAGCAGAAGAAAGTGGAAGTATCGCATCCTGCGATAGAATTGCATTTAGCATTTAAAGATATTGATCAACAACAGATGGCTAGATGGTTGTGATGCAATTGACATGAAACCATACTATTTACTTGTGAAATGTTTATAAGCAAAAAAAAAATATCAACCCCGTTAGCTCATCTCTGAATAATTGGTTTAGCATGCAGTGATCAGACAAAAATATCATGTACTAGATATATGTTTCCAGAGAGCAAAATCCTTGGAGAAAAAATACATAAAAAAAAACCCACTTTGAGCAATTCATGAAGTAGCTGCTCTGAAGGAAGAAACTTGCTCCCGAGAGTCACAGGTCCCAAACTACACAATGGCACAAAAAAATGGTTTTGAAGTTTGGAAACTTCGGGAAAATAGTGTTACAAATGTATTTCTTTCTTCCTTTCTGATCATTTACATTACATTTTCAAGATAAGTTAAGAACCATGCAAACTTAGATGTCTGATATCCTCAAAGAATGCATTCAACTACTGGTATACATATATACTATATAGTATGAAATCTTAGCAACATAAATCTTAGTAACGGAACATGTATTCATTAAGGGGAGGAAAACTGGCACAACTCACAAGAAGCTTTTTCCACTCTTGCACGGCATTGGGACCTGCATACTTCTCAAGGTCCTGGAGGAAAAGGTAAAAGAGTCCCATTGAGCAAAAACTTGTTTGAATGAATAGAGAGTACTTGGTACTTACCCAAAGTGAAATCATCATAGAAATATGAGATGTGAGAAGAGCACAGAACTTGAGGAATGCCAATCAGAATGCAAATGTACATGGATGATGAGTTGCTAGTCGGATTAGTTGCTGTTCTTTATATTTTTATGTCCATCTTCACAAAAATTAGTTTCATGAACGCAATAATTCAATCACTTGACGAGTGTATACGGCAAGCCAGGAATAGTTTCTTCACATTTCAGCTATGGCATCAAAGCATCAATCGGGATTTATGTAATTTGTTTGTCTATTTCTTGAAGAAAAGCTTCGACTGCAACTGTACATCCCTACTTAATTTAGTTTCCTAAAACACTTAAAAAGTCAGTTGGAATGATACAAGGCAGATTCAGCAACCAAAAACAGCTACCCAAGGGGAATGCTTTATGGTATATGACTTACTAGGAAAGGTCATTCGAAGAACATAAAAAAGGTGGGATCATCCATAACATTTACATATAACTAACATCCTTTGTCATGGCCATTTATTGCATGGTCGAATCTTCAACTTACAGCATAACGAAAAACCAACTCTCACCATCCTTGTTCTGACACCAATATCTACATGTTTGCTGGGGTTTTTCTCTTGTTTATTCATTTATTTTGATACCATGTCAGAAACAATGGCCGTCAATGTGCAATCATTGAAGCCTCAGTGCAACATAAAGAAAAGAATGACGATTATTGAGTTCAGTCAACCAAATACACAGAATCAAAGTCCCACGCAAATTTAATCAATACCCATGTCATCCTGATCTGATACAATGTCAAACGCACCAAAACTGCAGCCAAATTTCAGCAGCTATCATCCGTAATTGGTTAAAGATGCCGCTGAGTGATGTCAGGTTCCATTTGTTTCTGGATGGATTAGTTGTTTCGCATAATTTATATTCCCCCACCTCTCTCCTGTTCTTACATTGAATCAACAGTGTGCATATTTTAAACAAGTTGCACTCGTAGCATGCACGAAACAGATCAAAGATGCAACTCATAAAGAAACAGGACACATGAGATACCTGAAATGGAACTGCAATCTTAACATGGTAATGATCAAAACCTACCTTGTAAAATTCTGTGGGGCCAATGCGTGACAGGAATTCACCTTCAGGTACGTAAACCATCCAAGAGTCATAATTCACACATGGAATTGATTCACCCAGAGCATCCAGAACCTGAAAATCATATAAAGATATGCATTAAACAAAGATGATTATTATTGTTTTTCAAGAAGATAAAAGGTCAGAGCACCATTCAAGAAAAACGAACTTTATCAGTAAGAACATCAGAGAAAGTGGCTTGATACCTGAAGTCAGCAAAGAATTAAATAATAGAACCAGTAAACAAACAATTTGCTTGGACTCTAAAAGCTAGAGCAAGTAGTAATCAATTCTTGCCTAGAGGAAAATTCCAACACTGAAGTCAGGATTATAATAAATCATTAACTACTTCAAAAAAAAAGTGACTGAATCATTTGATAAAATCAGATCATATCTAGTAATTAATACGACTCAAAGTTCATGCATATTTCTCCTTGTCAACTCTATGATTTTATGTGAACATAGTGCTTGGAATCCGGCAACAGTATTTATCATGAAGCAGCAGCATGATCAATTTACTAGCAACAGGAAAACGTAAATAACAACAAAGAAAAATGGAAAGAAGAAATACCTGTGCAAGGGGATTTGCCTGAGGACCTCTTGATTGAAAACCAGAAAACAATGATGGACCAGAATCAAACTTATAGCCTTTTATCTCAAAAGAATGAGCAGCACCCCCAGGGCGATCATGACTTTCCAATACAAGAACATCCTGCTGGTATCTAGCTAGAAGTCCTGCACAACAAAGCCCACCAATACCACTCCCAATAACAACAACATCGGCCTCTGGCTTCCCTGCACAGCATTTTGCAATTGTAGCAGAAGTTCAAGCATCCAGACAAGGTAAAACGAACAAAAGTTCGTGCAATGTGTTATAACTTCAAATGTAGTCTAATTATGCTAAAAGGATCAATGAGATTCTTTCCCGTGAGTATATATATGCAAACAAAGAATGTGATAATTACATGTAATCTGAAACCAACCACTTCAAAAGAACAAGAGGAAGGGACCACAAGAACCTGAGTCAAGGCAGCGAGGGAGCGCAAATGAGTCTCTTTGTCCAAGAACATGGTAGAGATGAATGAAAATAACGATGCATAGAGAAAAGCTTTCATGTATAATATGTTTTTTCACTCCTTTTCTTCTATTTCAAATCCCCTACCTCCTAGGTTAGGAAACCCAAAAGACAGCCATTGATGAATCATTTCAAGCTATAAAGCTATCAACCAGATGATGATAGTGCATACTGGCAGCACAAAGTAGTGGGTTGGATATTAAATTGTTTGCTGAATTCTAAATGACAAAGTCAGAGTCTGTTAATCCTTGAGTAGGCGTCATAGCGTAAGGCACAAGAAACACAGCTACCAAAAAACGGAAGAAACCACAAAAGCAAGTGCCAAGAAGAAATAGAGCTGTACCGTGTGTGTGTGTGTGTGTGAGAGAGAGAGAGAGAGAGACTAGAGAGACCTGGGAAGGGTTTGTAATCATTGACAAGGAGAGAGCCGGCGGAAGAGGGGGTTTGAGCGTTGGAGCTTGTTCGCGCGAAAACTGGTTTCTTGAGAGTAGGAGGGGATTCAGAGTTGAAGGAGAGAAAGTGGGATCGGTTGGGGAAGACAGAGAATGTCATTTCGGGAGAGCTCTATAAGGATAGAGTTAGACTGATCAATAATAAGCCATTGTCCTTAAACTAAAGAACCTCTCTCTCTCTCTCTCTCTCTCTCTCTCTGGCCATACAAAGGAAAATTCATCAATCCTTTTCTAAGGCTCTCTTTTCTTGAATTTGAGACTATCCACGTCACTAACCTGTTCCCATCTCTCAATATCTGGTGGCGCGCAAATTAAAGGATTGCTTTCTCAACTGGACACCCGCCCTCTTTTCTGCCCGTGGTGAGTTGTTGATTTAACCGTGGTCCAACCATCTTTTTTAAATTTTTTATTTTTCAGTTTTAATTATTTTTTTAATTATTTGATATATTGATCTCAAAAAAAATTAAAAAAATTAAAAATATATATTATTTTAATACATCTAAAAAAAAACACTTAAAAAAATATTTTTTATTATACTTCTAAACATACCATTAACCCACCTCAATCCATGTTAGAGTTTTAAATTAAATAATAGAAGTAAAGGCAGTATAACTTGATAAATTTTAATGCCAAAAATTAAATCGCTAGATGTAGATAAAGTTTGAAAATATAGTAGGTTTTTTTAAATATAATAATAATTGCTTTTCAAAATATTTTTTATATAAAAATACATAAAAATAATATATTTTTTTATTTTTTAAAAATCATTTTTAACATCCAAAAACATAAATAAATTAATTTTAAATAAATTAATTAATTTTAAAAAAAACAATATTTGAAATACAATTTTGAACCGCCCTCGATAACTTTACTAGTTAAAAAGGCATGATTTCTTTTTTAGAGACTGATACAGTACAAACTAGTTCAAAAATATTCTTCTGTGCTGGATGAAAAAAACAGATCATTAAATTAAGAAAACACAATTTTATCTCTTTGAAAAAAGAATAGAATTAATCCACTTTTCATAAAAATAAAAACAGGTTAACTGTTATTAAACCCGGCCCAGTGGGTTGACCCGGGACCCGGTCGACCCGGTGGCTGGACCGGTCCGGGTCTAATAAAAGACCGGCTGTGGCAACAGCCCGGCCAAACTCGGGCGACTAGGACGAACCCGAACGAGACCCAATTTTTTTTTTTTCAAATGTAGGATTTGAAACCCATTAGTATATATACTCTATGTTCCCAAGAAAAAAGTCATGTTTTTTCAATGTGGGATAAAAAACCTTTTGGTTTAAATACTTTAACTTAAAAGGATAACATAGCACTTTTCCAATGTGGGATTTCAAACCCTTTCATATATATACTCTATGTTCCCATGAAAAAAACCATGTTTTTTTTCTAGGGGTGTTCACGGTTCGGTTCGGTTCGGTTTAGACTCAAAAAACCAACCGAACCGAATTACATTAATTTTGTGAAATATTAACTGAACTGGACCGAAAACCGGTTCAAACCTAACCGGTCCGGTTTGGTTAAATCCGGTTTTTGTGGAAAAAAACCGGGAAACCTTATCCCATCATCTAGACTCCCCCAAATCCCTTCCTCCCAGCTTTGAAAACCTGAACCCTGAACCCTGACCCGCCAACCCAAAACTCTATCTGGTCCTTTGGCTCTCTCATCCAAACCTTAACAACCAAATCTGAATCCGTAATCGAAATCTACAAGAAAGACTTGGACAAGCCATCGATGATATTGGATCCTCCATGTGGAAAATCATTGTTCCATGTGGCTAGAAAACAGAAACTATTTCAATCTTTCAGTGGAATTGATCAAATATGTGCCAAGTTTCCAGATACTGGAGATAAAGATGACTTCAAGCCTTTAAATGTCCATCGTCAATCTTGCAAACAGCAAACAGTAAAAGCAAAAGAAGATTGATACGCAAAGGGCATTTAATCTCTTTTATGGCTGCCCCACTACTTTTTGTATGTATACAGTTGCTTATCTTTATCTATGTCAAGAAACGGGGAAAGGAAGATTGAGAATTAATTGAGAGGGGAAGGAGGCAGCTTTTTGTGAGAGGCAGGAGGTGATGTTAATTGTTAGGGTTAGTTAACTATTTATACCGAAATTTTTTGTTAATTGTTTAGTGGGTCCGGTTCGGTTTGGGCCGGTTTCTGGTTCAAAACCGAAACCGAACCGAACCTGTTAAAATTTATGGTTTTGAAAATCAGTTTAATCGGTTTTTCATTTCAGTTCAGTTTTTTCGGTTAATATTTCTTCGGTTTTATCGGTTTTCTCGGTTAATCGGTTATTTTGAACACCCCTAGTTTTTTCAATGTGGGATAAAAAACCTTTTGGTTTAAATACTTCAACTTAAAAGGATAACATGGTATCTTTTCAATGTGAGATTTCAAGCCCTTTCAAATATATATTCTATGTTCTCATGAAAAAAACCATGTTTTTTCAATGTAGGATAAAAAACCTTTTGGTTTAAATACTTCAACTTAAAAGGATAACATAGTATCTTTTCAATGTGGGATTTGAAACCCTTTCATATATATACTCTATGTTCCCATGAAAAAAGTTATGTTTTTTCAATGTGAGATTTGAAACCCATTAGTATATATACTCTATGTTTTCAAGGAAAAAGTAATGTTTTTTCAATGTGGGATAAAAAACTTTTTTAGTTTAAATACTTTAACTTAAAAGCTTAACATAATATCTTTTTAATAATGTGAGATAAAAAACTTTTTAAAATATTCTTTTAAACTTCATAATATGTATAATCTATATTTACATGAATTTTTTCATATGAAATATTAAAACTTTAATTTTTTTTAATTTTTCCGGGTTGACCCGAGAAACCCGGAACCCGGCCACTTGGCCGGGTCAACCCCCGAGCCAGGTTTAATAACTATGGTTAAACGTCCTCCAGGTTAGGTTAGTGATTTAGGTTTTTTCAAAACAAGGATTGTTTTCCATGAATTTTCAAACATGTTAGGACCTAAGAGTAAGATTTGAAAAGGTGAACTTGAATAAAAGCTCTCCATTTCGGTTTACTCCCAGCCCTGAAGAGAGAACCGAACGCATGAAGAGGCATCTTCAAATACAGTAATCCATTGCTTGAGAAACTCTGAAAAAATGCAGACATTGTGATGAGATAATGATAGAGCACATGAACAGGAGATTTACAAGAAGTTTCAGATCCTATGGTGCAAGACATGAGTGAGTGAAAATCCCAGTGCACTGCCTACATTTACAGCCTCATGTTCTCCCCGTGTGCCATATCGCCACACAGGACCTCTTGTTGATCAGGCAAAGAGCAGTGACCTGTTGAAACTTAAACAAACATGAAGGCATACAGCATATTCACTACGGGTATGAAAACCATCATAAGCCATCATGTTGTAAGAAGGCAATCTTCCATTTCGGCCGTCAACACAGCCATAACATACACCAATGAGTTCCTACCAGTTACAATATTCATCCACGCTTTTAACCGATCGGTCAAATCCATTCACAATATACCAAGCTTTTTGCAAAAGACCCACATTTGCTTCTCTTCTACAAGAACTGGAGTATAGGAAGCCCTACAAAATAACAGGGGCGATACAAAAACGCTCACGAAATGCCTATAGCAGACTGCTTAATGAGACATATAACAACTAAAGGAATCCTGGTTGCAACTATTTGCAGTGGATATATATACAGTTTAACTTAGGGATCCACCTATAGAAGTAGAGAATATCCCGATATCCAATCAATGGCAAGAATGAGGACACAAATGGCTGCTCTGTTGAGTAGAACCCAGTAAGGGGACACACCCTGGCAAAAACTGTGGTCTTATGTACGATAGTAACAATGATATCTTTTTCTCCTTTTCTCCCATTCCGAGCCGTCTTTGACCTGAGATCGGGATTTCATCAACCCAAGTATTAATTACATCAATACCTGCATCATTGATGTCCACTTTGAATTTTCTTCTAGGTTTCCAAAAGAAAAACCTTCTCCACTGCTCTGATACTTCACACCTGATCATCTGTCTAACAGAAAGGGACAGCCTCCAGCATACAGCAACTGCATGCTCCAAAATTTCGCTGATACTAAGCATTCCACTGCAGAAGTAATGCGAGACAGTAAAACATCATCAACTCAGCAAAAGACCTACGCAGGAATAGACGTGATATCCACCAGCTAAAGCAAAAGGCTGCTTTGTAATGAAAGAAACAGATGCAGATGACCACTGAATTTAAATATAGGACGGTGATGAATTTTACATCTATTATCTAATGTATAAAACCATAATCAAAATGCTTGCAGATTTCTATATCAACACATTCAACAAGCTTAATTGCCCGTGACAACCTTAATGCAAATACAACATGATTTTAGATCCCCAACATCCATCCCTTCATATGTCAAGAGTACCAATTATCAAACCAACCAAACGTTGATAATCATTGGTCTGAATGGTCAAGCATGTCAACAGGAACTAGGAAGATGCAGACTCAAAAGAGGGAAGAGAAAGAGACGAGATGAGAAGAGGAAGAGATACCAGTTCTTTTTCTTGGAAGCATTTTTTTTGTTCTTTGGAAGGAAGGAAGAAGATTAAAATTGCTATTACACATTCACAATCCCTTTATCTTGCTTCGGACTATAGCATCCCATTTCTTCCTCTCAAACAAACAAACAAGAACAAAAAACAAATTCCAACCACACCTGTTCCTTCACCCTCCCTACATCTAACCCTCCTTCCAGGTTCCTCCAACCAGTTTCATTCTCAGCTTATATAACAGCAGCAGAGAGGCCACAAGATTTATGGTAAAGAAGATTGTAGCAGTGTCATCATGAGTGTTTTCGAGTTAAAAGAAGACATACCAAATATTTAAGCTGAAAAAGAATTGACTTACCATTTCAAAAACACTAAGAACCAGAACTGGACTTCTGAACCCAGACTTGCTTCTGTAAATTCAGTGAGCAGACCTTCAACATATCAGTAAACAAGAAAGAAATGCAGAAAATGGCAACGAGGTTTAGCATCCAAAAATCAAGTGTAAGCACCTCATGGGACCCATAACCAGAAGCACCACCTCTTTTAAGACTCTTCCCCTCAACAGTGGAGCCATCAGCATCCCTCACAGGATGTGGTGGTCCCCGACGACCAGAATGTTTATGTGATCCTGCATAAAATCAAGCATCTGAGTTGAAAACTCGTATTAATGATTAACAAATGTGCATTGGCAAATAGATGCTGAAGCAACATATAAGTTGAATGTCCAAACCAAAAAAATAAAATAAAAAATCTAACCATTATCTAAAGAAGAATGATTACTACGCCCACTTCCAAGTGCTTTTACTTCTCCGCTCCTTAAATTTAAGGTGTCCGCTTTAACATCTCCATGGTTTACTACAAGATAAAAAAACAGAAGAGTTATTAAAACAAATCATTCGAGTGTAAAATATCCTGCTGCTGAAAGTTGTTTCTTCTTCAAATGGCTGAGGTTTTTTGGCAAATGTTGCCATATGTTATCTTGTATTGTGAGAGTGCAATAAACAATCATTTGAACTTGTTAATGCAATTGCAGGGAACCCAGATGAGCCCAATATCACTACTCTGAACATATTTAGGCTGAAGATCAATAATAGCTTACCTTGTGAAGAATCAAACCCTGACTGTGTAGATAGATATGCAGATGATGACAAGGATTCATCACTTGCATAGGATCCCTCTGATCTGCGGAGAGTCCACACTACACGATCAGGTCTATCTTTATTTCGGGTTCGCCTTTCCTGCTTCTCATTTGGAAAACCATGCAAATCATTCCCAACAACCTTGTCATCTGGTGTTCCATTTGCATCCTTCAAAACCAATGCATGTGGGGGCCGAGGAGGACGTTTGTCCTTTTCTAGATTTGAGGTTTGCATCTGTGGCTCAGACTGGACTCCAGAGGATTGAATTCGACGCGAATCCTTGTTTAAGAGTATGCTTTTGATTACCCTTCCAGAGGATTCATGCCGCTGGCTCTTTAAAGCGGTCGAACTAATGATATTTCTATCAGATGGTGATATGCTCTGTTGCTGGGATGTGATGCCAGTAACATGGAGAATCAATAACCATGAGAAACATTGTTTCAAAAATAACTAAAGCCTGTCATGGTAATCATGATAAAACAAATGACAGAAGGGGCAAAGAGTCATTTAACAATCAAACACAACCATGCATGAATTAGTGCAGGAAACAAAAAAATAAATACATTCAAAAACTACTCAGTCAGGATACGGGAAAAAAAAATCAGTTCACATCATTTTGGTCAGCATTGGATAAGTATTGTTATTTCAATCAAGAGCAACCCAGAATCATTCTGGGCCACTTCATTTGACACAATCCAACAGCAGCCAAATTAGTTGTAGAACATCCATCCAAGAAGGATCTCTTGCATTAGCTTATTTTTTGTGCCCTCTATTTAAAAAAAACCTCCTTCCTCTCTCTTGCACCATTTTCCAGGACAAGGGGGCAAGGGAAAGTACTATTCAGTTGCATATTGCAATTCCTCTCTTACATTTCCCTTATCCTGCAACTTTCCCTCTTGTGATGCATTTCTGAGGGGCATTGCAAACATTAAGCATGCTTTCTCCATCCATAGCGTGTTATACGCCAATTAAATCACTAACGAGGGAGGAGAAGAGAAATGCTAGGCTCACCAGTGAAATTTCCTTCTCTTTCCCTTTCAGAAGCAGGATTTTCTTCTTCCCGGTACCAGTAATTCCAGAAACTGCTGGAATAAAAAATTGATAACAAACCATGCTTAATGACAGCACTGAGAATAAAAGTATATTAAAATAAAAGGGAGAAAGCATAAAAAATACACATGTAATCTAAGAGAAAAGACTCATTTAAATATCTAATGATTATTAAAAGCAGATTTTTGAAATATGAATAACAGAGCAAGGTAAAAGCAAACAATCTCAGACAAGTAGGGAACATGTTCTCTTCCATGAAGAGTTGTATGATAATCAGCAGCTTTTTCTTCCAAAAAGAAAACAAGATACTCAGAAAGATCAAGAACAAAAAATTACAATTTTATATGAAAGAGAATGAAGAGTGCTTAACCCAAAAAAAATAAAACGAGCGTTAATGCATTCCCTCAAATTGTGAAGAAGCTGAATGCAACTTGTAATAGCATACAGGTTTAAAACCATAAAACAGGCAAGAGCTTAGTAGCCAGTCTAAGCATCATTGAAAACCTAAAAATTCAGTTTCACATCATACCAGTTTCCTCTTCTGATACTTCAGTCCCAGATCCAGAACCTAAAGTTACAGCTTTAGATAGTTGCCGGTCATCTAGCTTGGGAACCTGTGCATAAATTGATTTCTCTTTTCCACTTGTGCCTTTCACAGTGTCCCTTAAAACATACTGCCCATTAGACAAGGGAAAGTATTAATAATTTAAAACATATAACATCTCAATATTCACTAACTATGGCTTCTAGATGATTACACAAACTTAAATTAGGACATCTAAAAGCATGCATGTGAGGATCAAAGGACAGAAAAATGGAATGGAATCCTTCAACAAATAAAGCAACAAGTTCCAAGCAAGAAACAACCAGCAAAATTCTACTGGGCTTGTATTTTCTTATTTACAGGTAATTAATACCAAGATATTTTCTAATAGAAAACATAAACGTTCACATACAATTCGTGGTTTGGATCGAGAAAACAAGCACATAGAGCAACATTTCCACCTTTCCATGTTCAATTTTCTGCAAAGTGTTTTCCGTATTCCTCGCATTTTACAATTTCTGGTGAACACATGATCCCAAAATGCACAATAACCTCAAGACAGGTTCAAGGCACTATCTTCAACTAGCAGAGCATTTCAGAACAGTAGCTCAGCAAATACCAAAGAAACAAGACATCAGATTTTCATCATCTTTTAAACACCACAACAATGACTAATTTAAGCTTCAACCACTTGCAAAGCTTGTTTAAATCATCATGGCCCATTTAGTAACTTATCAAGTGTTGCTAAGGGATGCAGAATGTACCAGGCTCAAAGTTCTATTGAAAGAAAATCATGTAAATCACAGACAACATCCAAGCTGGTAAAATAACTTCAGAAAAACATTCCCCTATGTGGCTTCAGGAATAAAACATCATTATAAACATGTACCATTGTTGTTGAAGCTCTCTTCTTCTCAGAACCTCGTTTTGATGAGGAAGAGCTCGGACTTCCACTGCCACCAGCCCTTCTGCTCGGTTTCCCATTGGACAAAATCCTCTGTCACCAAAATCATAATTACTTTATATTGTTATGGTTACAAATAAGATAACAAGTAGAACAAAGAAAAATTATGCAAAGCGAACAGCCACACAATCACGAAAAACACATCAAATCAAATCAGTTTCACAAATTTAAACTCATCTGAAACCATGAAACAAGAGCAAAGACCTGTGTGCATCACTCTATGAAAAGATATTCTTACAGCAATGCTAATTCCAGATTTCAGCTACTTTCACCATGCCTTTATTTATAACTGCAGCAAGGAGTATAGATGGTACATGTTTTTTAAACATTAGCATATGAACTAACACAAGGACTAAACTCTTAGCTAACAGGCTAATTTCCCAGTGTGAATACAATGAAAATTAGCCAGCCCCAAGTTCAAGCTAAGGCATTTTTTGAGTTTTGCACTACAGTTGTCTTTTTTTCCCTGAAATAAAGTCATTGCTACTAAAATCCAAGAAAAAAACTGTCCAATTGAAGCAATCATACATGCCAAATGAATCCATTGCAAATTAATTTATAGTAATTAACAAAACACTGTTCTAAATTCACTTAAACTACAGCTTTCACAATAGCACATAAATTGAGATAAAAAAATGCAGCTTAAAATTAATTGATGATGTTCACATCAGTCATAAATATTCAATTTCAAACAATACCCGAGGTCCACTCTTAGCAGCTCTTTTCTGTCGAATAAATTCCATTAAAGGGGTAACAATGGGAGCATCTTTTGCAACACCTGTAGATACATCATGGGAAAACATAAAGCAAGATTAAATGAAAAATGATATCCAATGCAAACAATCCAATCATTCATTTCCCCCCTATTTCTAGTACTATAATTTCAAAGTGCTGCATTCCAAGATCTTTGTGACTAACTAATATCAAGCAAGATTACATGAAAAATGATATTCAATTCAAACAGTCAAATCATTCATTTTTCCCCAGTTAAATGGAAAAACATGAAGCAAGATTAAATGAAAAATTATCTCCAATTTAAACAATCCAATCATTCATTTTTTCCCTATTTGTAGTACTATAATTTCAAAATGCTGCATTCCAAGATCTTTGTGACTAACCAGCTCTTTCAGCTTCTCTTCTCTCCAATTGTATTTCAGCACTTGGAAGATTCTCGACAGGCTTTGCAATAAATTCAAGGAACTCCAAATACTCAGGATCTATATGTCAACAAGGAAATGATTGTATTTACAGATATCAAAGTGATGGCATATTAAGTTCACTTGGAACAAATATTCTTCAATTTCATTCCACAAAAAAAAAAAAAAACAATCAAATACCTTTCAATATGGTGCCTTCACGACCATCTTTCTTAGACCACTGCTTTGGCACATGCTGTGAAGGAGCATACTCAACAATAGCTTTAAACTGAGTGCCTAAACAATAGATGGAATAATAAGTTAGGAAAAGTTTATCTGACATCAGATCCTGCAATGACAAACCATGGTTTAAATACAAAGATATTTATATATGGAAGCAAGATTTACCTTTCTCATTAACAAATAGGTGGCCGTTAAAGAACTCGGCAAAGTCAATAACATCGTCAGGCCTTTTAAAGTCAATATAGGCTCTAGAACAGGATTGATGCTTCTGGCTGGGAAACAATTTTAAGAAACAATCAGAAGGAAATACTATCAATCACACACTTCACTGAAAACACGAATTTGGGTTGAAACCATCTATCTTCACATGTCATAATTTGATCATAGAGATTAGTGACTTGAAGAAGGGGATGGACTTTCCACAGGAATCAACTCATTAGAAAAGCAGTACTGCAATTCTGTCTAAAATCAAACAAGATTTTGAAAAGGAAGCTATAAAACAGTCAAAAAGAGAAATGCCATAACTAAAATTACATTCGTGAATCAAAATGTTTCATTAATTCTCCAATGCTGGTTACCCATGAAGAGGGAATACAAAAAACAGTTACAGCCTATATTCAATTCGAAACTATCTTTAGACAGAATAAGAAAAAAAAATAGCTGCTTGCACCACATTCTACTGTTAGGAGAAAACAAACTCCTTCATGCTAAGATAATCCAGACATCACAATCAAACAAAGGAAACACCAGTTAAAGAGTATGAACGACCAACAACCAGAGAGAGACACCAGTTAAGGGATTGGCAAAAAAAACCTAGCATTCTCTGTTTTTCCTGGTTTAATTAAACAAAGACAATCAACTCTGAAATTCTAAAACATTAAAACAAACACCCAGAAGCGTCTTGTTCTACAAATCAGTTGATTGTCCATTAAGGCCCCAACACATTCCGTCATTTCAGATTCCCCGTGCTTCTGGAAACAACTTCAATTCAAGCCAGCAATAACTCTTGTAATTGGATGTAATTCTGAGCCATCTCAGTGTCTTTAATTCCAAATTCGCACCCATTCAAGTTTCCAACTCCCCCATCCACAACAGTTGCCTAAGATTCATAAAGCAACAGCCCATTTTAAAATATCAAGTTTATCCCACTTCATTCAAAGTAACCATCAAACCCTACCTTACACGGATCATGGTTAATATAACAAAACATGAGCAGAACTGCCTCACGCACACAGAAACCCTAATTTAATCAAAGCTCTACACGCACAGAAAACCCTAGACCACACTACATGAAACTAAAATGTCAGATAAAACCCTAAATCAGGTCAAATAAAATAAAAAACAAGCAAACCCTAACCTGCTCTTGCCAGGACGATAGGAGAGCCAGTTGTAGCGGCCAGAGAAAGCAAGGTCGATTTGCTCGACGAACATCGGCTGAGAAACCCCCGGTGGCAAGTGGCGGACCACCACTTTGGTCTTGTCAGACTGACCAACCTTCATGACGAAAAGAAAACCAAAGGAACAGAAACAAACCCTAGAAATCTAAAATCACCGAATCGAAAATGGAAAAAACTCAGTTGGCTTGCAAATTGGTTTAAAAAGGTCGTAAATCAGTGTGAGATTACATCTTAATCGAGTTGAAATCGCATCGATCGAGGGGGATTACGTGCCCTGATTTTGAGATCGAGCCCTAATCGCCATGCAGTAGGACTGGTAAAGAGGTAAAGAAAGACTGTCGTCCGCGTGTTGTGTGGGGATTGAGAATTTGAGAGAGAGACAGAGAGAGGAGGGAGGGGTTGGTGTGTATATATATCTTTCACGCAAAATTTCCTTGTTGGGTGCATAGTTAACCGACCCGGTCCGGGGCTGGTCTGGTCTAATATTCGGGTTGTTTATTTGTTGGGTTAGTCTGGGTCGTGGATTTCTAACTTCAAAACACAAGTCCAAAAATTTAAAATTAAATCAAATAAAAAAATCTCAGGTTCTGAAGAGAGTTTTAAAACACCTTAATAGTGCTTCTTTATTAAGATCGATTTTTTTATTGTTTTATGTAGTCAATAGATTATTTTTTTTCTTTTTTTTTTCTAGTAATACTCCCTCTCATCTCTCAAATTTATAATTAAAGTTTATAAAAAATATGACTTGAATGTAAAATAAATTAAAGAAAAAAACCTTGCTTTATTGTTATGTTGGTCTCTTTTCTTTTAGTTATTTTTTACACTGCAAATTTAATTTATATTTTACTACAGTGGCCTCTGGTTAAATTATAAACTATGATCACATACCTTGATTCGTTGAAAATATGCAAAGAAAATAAAATATCATAGCAATGATAAAATTAATAAAATAAAAAAAGTTAAGTGCTAGAAAAATAAAAATAAAATGGCATTGTTAATGTAGAGTGCCATATCAATTTTTTAGATGCATTGTATAATTAACATGGGTGTCAGTTCAATCATATCCCGTTCAGAATAGTTATTATATTTTCTATATTTTTAAAAAAAATAAACAACTTTCAACAGATTTAATCTTATTTTGGATCCAGTACATTATTATAGAGTGTATTTCTATTTAGTATTGTGATAACTTTTATAATTGTGGTTTGAAAAAAGTTATTTTATTATAAATATTTTTAGTTGAGGTTGGTTTGGTATTTATATATATGTTTAGTTGAAACTGTGATTGAAATTGAGGCTAAATAAAAAATAGTTTAATGTGTTTGATTAAGAATGTTTTTCAAATTAAAATTATAAAATAATTAATATATATATTGAATGTTTTTAATTTAAATATTATAGATTTAACTATTGCTATTACATCATGAAATAAATAATATTTCATATAAAATATTTTTTATTGTTCCATTAAACTATCTACAATTTCATCACGTACGAAATCCATCAAACAATGACTACAGTTTTTTTGGTTTCTTAAGCGCACAACAACATCAGGTAAAATATCATTATAAACAAAATTGGAATTACGATCAAATTCTACAAATGCTATGTCATCAAATGTCATTAAGCGATCTCCTTTTAATTTATGTAATGTCATTGAATAATGTTAAACACTAGTTTTTCGAATAAAACATAATTAAAAATTAAAATTAAATTAAATTTTTTTTTACTGGGTCGGACACGGTTCAATGCATTTAGCTTTGGACTGGACCCGGTCCGGCTATAACAGTGAACAATGAGCAGTGAAAAGTGAATTAATTCACTCTCCACCGTGGAGAATGTTTTGATGGGAGAAGCAGCGTGTAGCTGTTATCAGCTACCTTGCGTTTAAAATGCAAAAAATGATGAGTCTCGCAAACACTAAACAATGTTTCCTCTGTTACTAAACATAATTTTGTTGTGGTTTGCTTCAAAAGCAGAAGCAACCACAGAAACAAACACTCTTAATTTTACCACTCAAATTTCATCCGAGATATTTCAGTTTCATTCCACCTGTTTTTTTTTTAAAAAAAAATCAATGTTTTTTATCTTTAATTTCATCATCCAACATTTGATTTGTTAAGTATTGAGCTTCAAATTTGATCGTGGTTTTTTTTTTTGTGGTTATCGTAGTCTCGTGACTCATCTCATGGATTTAACAGGTTAACCCAGTTAACTAGAGGTTTTTTTTTTGTATATTTTTTAAAATTATTTTTTTTCAATTTTATGATTCAACATCTTCAACATTAGGTTGAATATGAGTGTCTTGCCATTTATTTTGATTTGTTTTTTATGAAGTTATTTTGGTCTTGTGATCCAGGTAACGGATTTTGCGAGTTAACTCAAATAGACCTGAATCGTTTTATTGTGTTATTTTTTTAGATTGATTATTTTTCTAATTCCATTACTTAATAATGAGTTTATTAAGGTTTGAATTTCATAATTTATTTCAATTTATTTTATCTAGGATTTTCATGATCTAATGATCCGGGTCGTGAATTTAAAAAGTTATATTAGGTCGATCTAATATGATATCATCTTGATATATTTAAAAATAATGTTGTCTTGGATTTTTTTGAGTGAAATTATGTTTTTACTAATCGTTCATGGTGTTTGGAAGCGCTTTTGAAAAAAATTAAAAATTAAAATTTTTTTATTTGTTTTAAATTAATATTTTTTTTATGTTTTCAAATCATTTTCATGTGCTGATGTCAAAAATATTTTTTTAAAAATAAAAAATAATATTATTTTGATGTGTTTTGGAATGAAAA
>Ga0307517_10001832_pt1 | contig 34900 bp, 22 predicted proteins | sample 23_EM_MG_FD_194515 | JGI IMG/M metagenome (GOLD analysis project Ga0307517, IMG submission 194515) | Populus trichocarpa ectomycorrhiza microbial communities from riparian zone in the Pacific Northwest, United States - 23_EM | ecosystem: Host-associated > Plants > Roots > Unclassified | place... | reverse complement strand
TGAACTGCACAGTGCAGTCCACAGTGAAAAGGCTGATGCCTTTTTTTTTTAATTAATTTTTTTCGTTTAATTTAAATTGATGTTAAATTTTTTTCTATTTAGTTATCAAACTTTCATTACACGGATTTCGGGTTTGACAGGTTAACCTGGTTTGACGAGTTAGCCCAGTTAATTCTGGGTTAACCCATTAATTTGTTTTTTTCTTTTTAATTATCAAAATTTCACGATGCGAATTCAAGGTATGACGAGTTAACCTGGTTTGAAGGGTTAACCCAATTAATTCATCTTCTTCTTTTTTTTCATTAGTTTTTTTCTTCCTGTTGGTTTTTTTTTTCTTTTTAACTAATCTATTTAATTATCACACTTTTATGATATGACCTTGCAGCCAGACCCACGTCCAATGCTATTGGGTCTGGTATTGCAGTCCAGACACTTTTATGCTAAGGGTTAACCCAAGTTTAATGTTATTATTAATATTATAAACATTACTCTTGGGTCAGGCGTTGCAACCAAACCTGAGATTCTTGGATATAACTTTGCAAAAAAACCTAACACTTTTAGATCTTGACTATTTTTAAAATGCAAAAATAATTGACCCGCGGCATCGCGCGGGGCATGTAACTAGTTTTGTACTAAATGCTATCTTTATTTGTATTTTTTTTCATTGTAAGCTTTAGTATTTGTTTGGTAATGCATTTTAGAATATTTTTGTAAAAATATTTTTTAATTTATAATATATTAAAATAATATTTTTTTAGATATTTTTATTTTTAATATTAGTGTATAGAAATTATCAAAACAAATACATAAAAAATTTAATTTAATATTTTTTCAAATAAAAAACAATTTAAAACATATTTTTAAAAAACATATTCAACCACATAAAAAAACATACTCTTTATTTGCATAAATTTCTACAATGAAAATCATTAAATCTAAGCCTCTTTCTATTCTAACAATTCCTTCTAATCCAACTCCAACCTTTAATAACTTCATGGTATAAACACAATTTGATAAATCAACTTATTTTATACGCAACTCATTTATTTAAGAGGCCCATGAATAAAAAGGTTAAAAACAGGGTGATAACCCAATATACATAAACTTGACAAAATATCAGATCCAACATCCTTGAACTTAGTTACGTGCTAAGATCAAATGTTTGTGGATCTGACAAGATATCAGACTCAACTCATTTAGACTCAGTTACACGTTGAGCCCAAGCACATGTGGGTCTAGCAAAATGTCAAACTCAACCCCTTTGAACTCAACTACACGCTGAACCCAAACGTTTGCGGGTGTGGCAATGTATCAAACCCAACTCTCTTGGGCTTGGTTACGCACCGAGCCCAAGCGCATACGGGTCTAGGAAGACGCTAGACTCAAATCCCTCGAGCTTAGCTATACGTTGAGCTCAAACACATTTAGGTCTGGAAAGACGTCGAATCCAAAATCCTTAGGTTTAAAATCATTCTAGATCTAAACATATAGTCAATGGTTTTTATTGGCCTCATATTGGATCGCAAGCTATCCCTAAAACCCTTATAAATGTTTATGGTAGTCATTGCCCTACACTCCTAGGAGTATAAAAGTCATCTAAGAGCCAATTATATTTCAATCAATATTAATGCTACGAAAATGTTATTCTCATCAACAATAATGTTGTATACGAAATAATTTATAAAAGTATTTTATAGCTCTATTGTTTGTCTATTAGTACTAATAATCTGTAAGGGTAATTCTCATCAACATGAATGTTGTGTATTTCTATCAGTATTAATGTTGATGTAAGAGACTTTTTCCTTATTAATATATTCAATAAGAAAAGACTTTCGACCTCTTGAGCAAAACAACAAGATTCAAAATACAAGGACTATAAATACAATCTGAACCACCTATGTAAACGATTCAAGATCTTTATTCTCTTATCATACATTCTCAAAGCATTTATCACACAAAAGCTAAGAATAAACATTCTTGTTATTAGAGTTTAATGTTCTTCCCCTTATTTATTACAACCCCTTAATGTAAAGTCACGAATTTGATCATTTTAAGGTCTCTAAAACCCACAAAAGGAATTGTTTTGTAGGAATTAAGAGTTTTACCATCATCACTTTGCTCTTCCAGTTCCTAGGAATAGAATGCTGACATGAACATGTGATCATCCAATTTGCAAACACTCAAATTCTATTCCTGAGCATAATTGGATCCTAGGAGATCACCAAATGGTGTCGTATATAGGGAACGATCAAAAGCCATCAACTATTTTTCTAGAGTTGATTTTTGACACACCAAACTGCTATTAATGGTAGACAATCAAGAAACCCTTGGGATGAGACATGTTACGGGTCTCCCTACAGCAGCTGGCATGTCTGCTCCTTCAGAGTTTTAGCAACTCATTAATCGGATGCAAGCTCTTACCAAAGTCGTCTCGGCATCCTAGGGGCAATGACAAACCTTGCCATCCTAGCAAGCCCCTACATATGATGTAACTGTTTCGTTACCAGTTTCTCAACTATAAGTTGGCCCCTCTTCCAAGAGATAATCATCTTATCCAGAAGAGGCAGGGCAGGATGACATGTAGAGCTTTTCACTCGAACGATCCACTAGCCCCTTGGAGGTCATTCTCATCAACACAAAACTCTCCCAATAAACGATCACTCCAAATATTATCCTTTTAGCCACTATGGGAAAGAAATCAGTTATCAATTATGTCATTCCACGCTAGAATCCTCTAGCTCCCCAAAGTCTATCAGGCAAAAGTCTGGAATAAGCATGGTCGTTTGACACCTACAATCCTCGTGAGATAAATGGATATCATTTATCTAAACGGGTCTTACATACCTATATCCCCAAGGAGTATATCTCTACAAAGATGACCTTAAACAATTATGATGACCTAGCAGATCCAAGAGAGCATGTCCAAAACATATGTAACAACCTTGAGCTAGTCATTCAAGATGGTGATGCCATATGCAAGATCTTACCTTTGACCTTTAGGGGGTCAACTAGAGCGTGGTATAACAACCTAAAGCTAAGCTCTATCATGGGTTTCAATGATCTTTATGCGAAACTCGTGTCACGATTTAACACCAACATACCGACTAAAAGGAGCTCCACTGAACTCTTTAGCATTACTCGGATAAGAGGGTAGTCATCCAAGATGGTGATGCCACATGCAAGATCCTACCTATGACCTTTAGAGGGTCAACCAGAGCATGGTATAACAACCTAAAGCCAAGGTCTATCATGGGTTACAATGATCTTTATGCGAAACTTGTGTCATGATTCAACATCAACATACCCACCAAGAGAAGTTTCACTGAACTCTTTAGCATTACTCAAATAAGAGGGTAGCTCACTCGAGTATATTTATAGATGTTCAATAAATAGATGTTCAAAATGGAAGAATTAATAGAGTTGATAACCTTGGAAGCTTTGATAAGTTGGGTAAGAAAACATTCCTCGTGGAAAGACTTGTATGCCCTATTAGACAAAAGCCTTATGAAAGTAAAACAGGTTATGGAAAATCACAAATGGTGATATGAACCTCCCATTTTCTATCAAGAGTTTCAGGATGAAAAACCATTTAACCAAAGTTGTTCTCCTATCAGAAAGAATAATTCAAAGAAATGTCAGAAAATGCTAGTGAGAGAGCATGTACAATACCTTGAAAGGAGGAACACCATCCCCCTAAACGCCACCCTCACAAAAGTTTTCACGGCCATTAAAGGAAAATACTATGTTTAGTATCCACCTTCCATGAAATCACCTCCATACACACGCACCTCTAAAAATTGTTTGTTCCACAAGCATAAATGGCATAATACTAAAGAATGTTATACATCGATAAAGGAAATTGAAAGGCTGATAGCTAGGGCATTTGAACTAATTTGTTAAAGGAAATGCATATATGAACCATGATAGAGAAGAACTTAGTCAACTCATCCAAGCTCTAATTAAGATAAATGTGATTCTAGAGGCACCTAGGTAGAGGGGACACCTCTATTGGCAAAAAGAAATATGAAAAACAGGTCATAATAATAGCTCATCAGCAAAGTTCATGGCACAAGCCTATTGTTTTCACTCTAAAAGATGGAGATGAGTAATTTATCTCTATAAGGATGCATTGGTTATTTCCATGGTTTTGGTTAACCATAGAGTTCACAAGTATTGGTGGATGGTGGCAGCTATATCAACATCTTTTCCAGAGATGTTATGTCCTAGATGGGGATATATGCCTCAACGATGACTCATTTGAAGACCTCTTTGATTGAGATTGAAGGATCAGGAGTACCTGTCAATGGTGCATTGAAGATCCTAGTCACGATTGGCATGTACCCAAAATACCTCACCCTCTAATAAACTTTTATGATGATAGACATGGCTTTAGCCTACAATGCAATAATAAAAAGGCCTCTCATACACCAGATCAATACAGTCATAAGCATGTGGTACATGGTCTTGAAATTTCTACTCATAATAGGTGGCTACTATAAGGGAAATTAAGAGACATTTAGGCACTGCACCTTTATACGTTTAAAGGGCAAGAAGTACTTAGTTTTTTTCTTACTAACAAGGGTCCTTGAAGAAAATGATGAAAGTCCAAATTGAGACTATAGAGCAGTTAAAAAAAGTGTTTCTGCACAAGAGGAGAGGGAAATAATTGAGGTAAGCTTTACCTTGGAGCAACCTCAATAGCAATTATTGATTGTTTGTCTCTTCGCCCATAAAACTGATTTTGCTTTTAACACCTTAAACATGCCATGCATCAGTTTGGACATGGCTACTCATAAATTCCAGGTCAATCCAACCTACCCTCCAATCCAATAAAAGAAGATATTTTTTTTGGAAGACAACATGTAATAACTATAAAAGTGGATAAACTACTGACTGTTGGGTTCATCTGTGTAGTCATGTATTCAGATTGGCCAGCTAATATGGTCTTAATACAAAAGAGCACTGGAAAGTGGAGAATGTGTGTATACTTCACCAACCTGAACAAGGCATGTCTAAAGAATAGTTTTCCTCTCCCAAAGATTGACAAGTTGGTAGATCAACGACTGGTTTTGAGTTCTTGAGCTCCTTTAATGTTAACTCATGGTATCATCAAATCCTTATGCATCTAGAAGATGATGAGAAGACTTTTTTCATCACATAAGAATGAATATTTTATTATTGTGCAATTCTTTTCAACCTAAAAAAATATAAGAGCTACCTACAAGCTGATGGTCAACAAAGTGTTCAAGCACCAAATTGGAAAGAATATGGAGGCTTATGTGGATGACATGCTAGTAAAAAGTATGACTTATGAACAAAACTTGAGAGACCTAGAAGAGGTTTTTTCTGTTCTAAAAAGTTATCGAATAAAGCTGAATCCAGCCAAGTGTGTATTCGCCATCAGAGGAGGAAAAATTCTAGGTTTTCTAATAAACAATAAAGGAATATAACCTAACATCAAGAAGATTCAAGCAATCCTTGATATGACACCTCCTCAGAAGATCAAAGATGTTCAGCTCACTAAAAGGTTGGCTACCCTAAACAAATTCATATCCAAATTGGAGGAACATAGCCTATCTTTCTTCAAGACCTTGAAAAATATCACAAACATTGGGTGGACACTAGAATGCTAGAAAAAGTTTGAAGAGCTCAAAGTACACCTCTCCACCCCTAAGATTTTGTCATAGCCAAGAGAAAATAAGGGTATACTCCTTTACTTTGGGGTTTTTGATCAGGTAGTCAGCTCAGTATTAGTCAAAGAAGAAGAAGGTGTACAATGTCATGTCTATTACTCCAACTGAACCCTCCATGATATTGAGACTAGATACTTGAAAGTGAAAACGATGGTTTTATCTTTGGTGAGTGCTTCCACAAAATTGAAACTATATTTCCAAGCTCACCAAATTACAGTACTAACAGATAAACCTCTATAACAAATCCTCCATAAGCTAGACATGTCTAGAAAGCTAGTGAAATGGATGATTGAGTTGGAAGAGAGTGGTGTTTTCTATACCAGTAAAGACCAGTTATTAAAGGACAAGCTTTGACAAACTTCATAGTCGAATGCTAATTTGGAAATATGGATTAGGATGAGCATGTCTTAAAATTTGATCTCTTTAGAATTCATACGATTGATCCCACCCTTGGGATTATATGTCATTGGATCCTTCAATTCTAAAGGTAGTGGCGGTGAAATAATGTTTATAAGCCTTCATGGACAAGTCTTTGAGTATGATATTTGTTTTGAGTTTTTAGCCACCAATATGTGTCATAGTATGAAGCTCTCTTAACAGGTTTAGGCCTAATAAAAGCGTTGAAAGCTTTTTCTCTTTTTATCCACAGTGATTTCCAGTTGGTAATAGAACAATGTCAAAGGATATTCGAAACTAGAGACCCCACTTTAATGAAGTATCTACAGAAAGTCCAAACACATGTTTTTTGGAAAGAAGAGGGAAAGGAAATAATAATTGATCATATTTCAATTGGAAAAAAAACAATAGTGTGGATCTCTTGTCCAAATTAGTGAGCACCAATTTGATTGACCTCCATTTAGAAGTATGAATTGAAATCCTGGAGAGATTTGGTATAGAAAAAGGGTCAGGTATCGCCTTAATTGACACAAATGATGATTGGAGAACTTTTATTAAGAATTATCTGCACGCATGAGAACTGCCTCCGATAGAAATGAGGTCATTCATCTAATTGGACGAGTGGCAGGGCACTGCCTAGTTAATGAGGTCTTGTACAGATGGTATATCTTAGCTTATTTGTTCAAGTGTTTATCTCTAGCAAAGAGCATTTATGTTTTGTGGGAAATTCACGAAGGAATATACGGTCTACGCATTGGCTCTAAAGCTCTTACTGCTCAGGTCACCAAAGCAGGTTTTTATTGGCCAATAATTATTAATGATGCTACCAACTTAGTGAAATGGTGTGATTAATATCAAAAATTTGCACCAATCTCTAGACAACTTTTTGCAAAATTGACCACCATATCTTCTTCATGATCTTTCCTCCAATGAGGAATGGACATATTGGGTCCTTTCCCTAAGGTCATATGGAATAGATAATTCATCTTGGTGGCTATAGACTACTTCACCAAATGGGTCAAGGCAGAAGCTTTGGCAGATATCAATACCAACAAGGTCATTTCCTTTATGTGGAAGAACATCATTTGCAGATTTAGGATTCCAAAGGTCTTAATCACTGATAAGAAGACAAAGTTTGACAATCACAAGATGTAGGAACAATTTTAAAGGCTTCTTATTGACCATTGATTCTCTCCAGTATCTCATCCTTAGACAAACAGTCAAGCCAAACTCACCAGTCACATCCTACTTAATGGACTTAAAACAAATAACATATGCCAAATCAAAATGGGTAGAATTGTTCAATGAGATTTTATAGGCCTATAGGACCACCTAGAAGGTATATACTAGGGAAACTCATTTTCTCTTCAACTATGAAATTGAGGCTATGATCCTAGCTGAGATTGGATGCTTGAGTCATCAATAGTTCATCACATCAAAAGGCAATCAACAAGGCCTCAATACCAATCTAGATCTCCTAGAAGAAACTCGTTTAACTACAGGAATCAGAAATGAAGCCTATCGATATAGAACGACCCAATATCATAATGTTAGATTCAAGAATAGAAAATTCAAACTTGGAAACTTACTGTAAAAAAGTAGAGACATCTAGACCCAAAGTGAGATTGTCCCTTTAAAGTCATTAGGGTAGTGAAGGCAAACACTTACTAATTATAAGATACAGAGGGGAAGAGTCTTCCTCACTCTTAACACTCTGATCATTTGAAATTGTATCATAGTTAATAAAGTGCAAGTTATTAATATGGACTGATTTATTCAAAATGAACTCTTGTCCCCCAGGGCAACAACCCCACAACTTTCTACGGATTAGATGGACTCGGTCTCTCTAATATAATTACACAATTTATCTTGCAAGGGATCAACTTTGTCTCCTTGGTGTGATTGTATAATTTACCTTAAAAGGGATTGTCATGGTCTCTCTAGTGCGATTGCACAATTCTTCAAGGATGAGATAGATTACCTTAACAACAATGCTTTGTCTATCTAAGGACAATAGCCCTAAACTCCCCAACGGTTAAAACATGAAACCTCTTAATGCAACAATACTAATCTTCACCTATACCTAGAAGCTTTTTAACAATCCACTATAGATTCATTTAGACCAATAAAAATATACCTGAAACTAAGATTTCCTCTTGGTTTTAGAAAAGGGGTAGATTTCTCTTAAATCTTGTTAAGATTACATAAAATTCAAAGTTTAAATTTTTAAGTATGGGCATTAGACCCATACACATAAGTCAATAGAGAAATGAAAAGTAAAAATCAAATTCATTATGAAAGATATTACATAAATGAAACCCACAGGACTGAGGTTGTTTACACGACTAAAGAGATAAGGGGTACTAAGGTTTAAACATCTAGGCTAGGCTCCTCGACGAGGTATTCCCCATGTTGGGTAGCTACAACCTTAACAAGGAACACATCTGCAAAATCAGGCATTGAGACTAGATGGAAAGTAGCATTAAAGTCCACATGCACTCCTCTAGATTGATTGAAAAAGTACAAGTTGAACATAGCAAGGAAAATCTTGTCCTCAACCATCTCAAACAAAACTGCAGACCCTCCAAAAAAATCTAAGAACTCTTCAAGAAAGTTTTTTAGAGCTTTTAGCCTCGCATGAGAGCTTTAGACTTCATCTCTAATAACATAGAGCTCACCTCGCATAGCATCTTTAAATGCCCTCAACTACATCATTCCCTATTTCGGGGAGTTTATTTCACTACGAGTCTTACAGAGCTGCTGCCTAGTTGAGCCCAAACAAAAGGTAACATCTTGCATGTCATCCTTCAACAATGTATATGCCACTTTGAGATCTCTCAGTTTAGCCTTCACAATAGCCTTCTCTTCTTGTAGCTTTTGAAAGGCGGTCTAATCTACCCTGTGTTTGGCAATTGTCTCCCTTTCTTATATTAAAAGTTATTTATTCAATCAAGGCCAGATAATGATTGTATCTCTCGTCAGACATCATCAAGATGTTCGAAGGGATGGTGAGAATCCTCTCTAGTGGCCTCACCACCTCTAAGATAGTCTTCTCAATCCCAGACCTCCCACTAATAATGGCCTCCATGGCATGCCTATCCTTCTTAGATAAGTGAGGAAAGTTAGAGGAGCTTAACTAAGGACAAGGTCAGCAAAAGAATCATCAAGCCTCTATTCAGCTTCTGTATGAACACCTTGAGTAGAAGGCCTAATAGTTGTGGCCTTTACAACTGAGATTGAAGGCCCAAATAGAAGGACCACCACTGCCGAAGAAGCCTTTACAACCAAGGCTAGAGCCCTAGTCACCATAGAAGTTAAAGACATTGTTTTTCTTAAAACAGGTAGCAACACCCGTAATAACTTCAAGAGGGGTTAGATATGCTTGACCCCTAGCTAGGAAAGTATGGCTTACTCGAGCTTCCATTGCTGCAAAAATCCTAGCCCCTGTCTTTGCTCTCTTAGGAATCAAATCCTTAAAAATATAAAGCCCATCCATGATGATGGGGGTCATGCTCCATCTATTCTCTAGTAACGGTCTCACTCACATCAAGAGACAATAACCCCCTCCTTATTGTATATAAGCTTCCCTCCCTGTGCAAATCTAGTTAAACTTTATCCTTCTTCTTCAGTTGTTAACCCTGCATAGAAGCAAAATCATAAATGAACTTAGATGAACAAAAATAAAGGATAATAAAGTTGTATAATTTGCAATACGGCCTAGTAATTCTTTTTAGCCATCATGTTGATATCATACTCGGTTGAGGCTAAGGGCAACACGGCACACAATTTCTCCTCGTTCAGGCTTAGACGAGACCTATTATTCACCCTACGAGAAGGTACCCTCCAGTAGTGAGAACAACCCTAAACTTGTTGTATACCCCTTCTAGGGCTGACGGATCTAGTGTACCTCATAATCAACCACATCCCCCTTAACTTCTTAGAATATACGGGCTTGCCTTACAAAGCCTTTCTCATGACTTTATTGGGTATATTAGCGAATGTAAAACAAACAATGCATATCTTTATCGCCATAAGAGCCCGTAACTAGTTGGTAACAAGTCGTCAAAAGTTTTATCAAAAGTTGACAAGATCACCCATCTATATTGGGGTGCAGTTGGCCTAAGCCCAATTTATAATACCTAAAGATGTCCCTCATAAACTCGTGCGGAGTCCGAGGTCTCTTGACTAATCCTTTCATCACCGGAGGGAAATTAAGCCACATACTTTTCAGGCTATCGAGCATAGGCAAAAGCCACTCCTCAGTGCCTAGAGCACTAGGAGTGTCATCCTCGGGGATTTAGGGTAGCCTTTCTATTCCCCGGGGCTCCCTCAATGCATTAGAGAAAGGGCTTCTTTGACGATAAAAACTATATTCCCCCTATTAGAGATGGACACCAAAGTTCCAACTTCTCTAATCTTTGGCCCTAATCTAGTGGACCCTAGTCCCCCGTCGCTTCCTCTAGTTTCTTGTCATAACCTGAACTCTTAGCTAGAGAAAGCAATGTCTTTCCTACTAAGGTCAGGCCTAACTCTATAATGGTTTTGATTAAAAGAAAAGAAAATTGTTAAGTGGAAGTACCGAGAATGACAGCTTCTTCACAGAAAATAGCAAAGCTTGCTCAATAAATCTTCAAATTTGTTTTTACAGATATCACAAAAAACAATAAGAGAAAAAAAAGATAAATGACTAGGATTAGAAAGGAAATAACTTTTCACTCTTATTGTTGGATGGATGACCTGTCATGTCATCTCATATCTCTAGAAATCCACTTAATTATTATGTTAATTGCAAGTTGTCATTTTGTTTCTTAAAGGGCATCTTCCAATAAGGACGAGTCATCTGGCCACAAGGATCTCAACAGTTCTACATGGGACAGACAAATGTCATTGGAAAGGTAAGAAGTATTTCATTAAAGATGACTTTTCAAAATCTTTATGTATTGAATACGCAATGTAACATCCCCATTACCGAAACCAATGCATCAACCATTAAAAAAGAAAAAAAAAAGAAACATGGTAAAAAAAAATTCTTTATTTTCTTTGTTGAACTCATACAAAGTTTATTGAAATTTCGGCAGAGTTTTCCCTATACCGGGAGGTCCCAAGTTATCGACGAATCATTTGTACACTTCCTGTATTCATTGTTCATACACAATCCAATCATTTCAAGTCTCAAATTGTAACACCCCAAACTTTTAAGATAAAAAATCACATAATTATCAAGTTATAAAAATGAGAAGAATTCTAGGATTTAAGAGGTAACCATTAATCAACCATCGTAATTACATTCATACATTAGCATAATGAAGATTCTAAATTTTAAATTACTACTTAAAGTTTTAACAAAATAATACTATAAAACTTTATACATACAAAATAAAAGTATTGTTATATATAACCCAAAAAAAAATTCTTTCATTTTCCTATTAACTTAAGTGACTATACAGAGGAGACACCCATGCATCAACTAAGGGTTACGCTGCTGAGATGAACCTGCATAGTAATTTGCATAAACATAACTAAATTAATTAAGATGATCTAGTATATTTTTCATTACACTAACAATTTGTTTTTTAATTCATTTATCATCAATTTCTATAGTTTCCCACCAGCACACCAATTTTGTCCAATAATAACTAATTATATTGATCGCCCATTCGCAGGGCACCAGTTCCAAACCAGAACACTGGTCCAACCATAAGTCCATTCGCAGGGCACCAGTTCCAAACCAGGACACTGGTCCAATCATCAGCCCATTCACCATGCGCCAATCCCAAACCAGGAATTGGTTCCACTATCATTCAAACACTACATATAAATACAAAAATTTGTACTACATCTTATTAGGGACTAAGTTAAAGAATTAAACAAGACTTTAAATTAGAAATCTAAGTGTCAGACACCTACCTAAAATATGTGCTCTGCTAGTCGTCCCCTGCTCTCGTCTATTTTCCATAATTTTACCAGTACCAATAGTTACATTAATTTAAATTTCAAGTCTTGACCACACATATACATGCTACCTTCATAATTCAATATTTTGTAATAAAAAACAATTCCAAACAGAAGTTACCAATTTACAAGTTTTAGGTGGCTCAACATAATGAATTCCAAACACTATTTAGTATTTTGAGTATAACCGGAGTTATAGAACTCGATTTTATGCGTGCTTTGTTTCTTTGGAACACTAAAACATGGGTCTACAACTTTCATGCAGATGAATATACCCAATTTTTCCATCTACATGCCTAAATGCACAAATTTCAGAAACCCAAAAATTTATCTTGCTGATTCCCGGTTTTTGACCTATCTTCGGTTTTTCTTCCATACTTAGTGTTTTGTCACTCCAATTTAAGCAAGGTCAATTTAATTTGAAAGGTAACATCAATGTCTACAACTTTCATGAAGATGAATATACCCAGTTTTTCCATCTACATGCCTAAATTCATAAATTTCAGAAACTCAAAAATATATCCTGCTGATTCCCGGTTTTTTATCTATCTTCGGTTTTTCTTTCCATATTTAGTGTTTTGTCACTCCAATTTAAGCAAGGTTAATTTCATTTGAAAGGTAACATTCATGTCTACAACTTTCATGAAGAAAAGTATCTCAAATTCCGTCATCTTAGGGTCTAAATCGTAGTAGAGAAATTGAGGGACAACATGTCCAGTTTTGATTTCTAAGTTCAACAAGTATAAATTCGTTTCCCATACATTTTTCCATCATTTCCAGCCACTATAAACACAAAATGCGTCTACCTATCATTATTTAACAAACTTCTTAAACATATACTAAAGTATTCTAAAATCTCAATTATTCAAGAAAAACACAAACAAATTCAAGTGACTTAATAAGAAAGCTTGTTACTTTCTATTACAAAACAATGAGTCAAGAGATTGAGAACAACTCATTTTCCTCTTTTCCTTCCTTCTTTATTCTAACCTTTCCCTTCCCACTAGTAAATTCTATAAGTTTTCTTTTTAAATCTTACTTGAAGCATTCTTAGTTCACTTACTCTTTTTTTTATTATTATTCAAATGATGAATTTACAAGGTTTCCTCTCCATTTTTCTTTTCTCCTCTTTCTTCCTCTCCTTGGCCGACCATTACTCTAGGAATTTCTAGGGATTTCTTGTTATTTATAATTATGTTCTTTCCATATTTGCATCTTCCCCCCATATTTACTTCTATTTTTACATTGACCCCACCATTCTTTTTATCAATCCATTGACCCCCACTACTTCTCTTTCTCTTTACTAACTATTTACTCATTTATTATTGTTTTCAATTTCACCCCTCTCATTAAATAACTTCTCTTTTAATCCAATTAATTTGTTCAATTTAATCATCTCTCCACATCCTTTGTATTTTATTTTATTTTACTAAATTTGACATTATTATATTTGAGGGTTTACACGCAAAGACTTTGGGGCTATTGATGGATCAACATATTTTATACACAACTCTTTATGTATTGACAAAATACCAAGTCCAGGTGATGTAGGTCTCGTTTTATTTATAACCCTAAAACATTTGGGTTAGTTACAAATCGAAGCCAGACGCATTGGATCTGGCAAGATATTAGACCCAACACACCCAATACCATTGGGCTCAGCTACGTGCTTAGCTTAAACACTTGTGGGTTTGGCAAGATGTTAGACTCAACACACCTAACACCCTTAGGCTTAGCTACATGTAGAGCCCAAACGCATGTGGGTTTTGCAAGGTGCTAGATCCAACCCCTTTAAGTTCGGCTACATGTTGATCCCAAACACTTGTGGGTTTAGCAAGGCGTCAAACCCAACTCCCTTGGACTTGGTTACGTGCCGAGCCCAAACGCACATGGGTCTCAGAAGACTCTAGACTTAAATCCCTCACGCTCGGCTACACGTTGAGCCTAAACACATATGGATCTAGAAAGATGCTAGATCCAAAATCCTTGAGTTTATAATCATTCTAGATCCAAACATATAATCAATGGTCTTTTTGGCCTCTTGTTAGGTCGCAAGGTTATCCCTAAGACCCTTACAAGAGTTTAGGATAGTCATTTCCCTACACCCATAAATATATAAAAGTTCTCTAAAAACTGATTATATTTCAATCGAAATTAACTCTATGAAAGAGTTATTCTCATCAATATTAATGTTGTATACGAAATAAGATATAAAAGTTTTTTATAGCTTTATTATTTGTCCATCAGCATTAATGATGTTTAAGAAAACATTTCAATTATCATTAATGTTGATGTAAGGGACTTTTTCCTTACCAAGATATTCAATAGGAAAAGACTTGTGACCCCTTAAGCAAAATAACAAGGTTCAAATAACAAGGACTATAAATACTCTTTAAACTATACAGTTAAAGAGTTCACAATCTTTATTCTCTTATCATACATTCTCAAAGCATTTATCACATAAAAGCTAAAATCAAACATTCTTGTTCTTAGAGTTTAATGCTCTTCTCCTCATTTATTGCAATCTTTTACTGTAAAGTCGCTAACTTAATCATCGAAAGGTCCCTAAACCCTATAAGAAAATACTGTTTTGCAGTAATTGAGACTTCTACCACCAACCCTCTACTCTTTCAATTCTTAGAAATGGAATACTAACATGAACGTGTGATCATTCACTTTCCAAACACTTAAATCACATTCCTGAGTATATTGAATCTTGGGAAATCACATGATTGAAAAGGACAAAAGCATGAACTATAGTGATTCTTTTTCCTTAATTTTTTTCAATCATCGGCACTCTCTTTCCTTTCTTAACCTAACTAGATAATCAAATGGATAATTTGATTTTTGTTTTCCTACTTGCTCCCTTCTCTTTATCTAACCTTCACTCTCTCATAAACAATAAATTTTATAATAATGCAAAATTAAGATACAAAGAAAAAAGATGAAAGAAAAAACATGATTAGTCTCACCAAAATATATTTAAACATTTCCATCTAGAGTCTAGAAATATATATTTTTTACATTTTGATCTAGAGTCTAGAAATATATTTTTTAATCCATTATGTTTCTCTATTTATTAATTAGTGGTAGTTGCTCTTGAGTTGTGATAAGATTTCTCCCCCTGAACCACTAATTAACAAAACCTAAAACATGAGAGGAAAACACTATAGACTGTGAGTAAAAACATTGCTTATTATAACCATGTTTACACAATTTTGCTCTTCCTACAAAAAAACTTAAATCTAGCTATGAGAGGCATTGAGGTATTTTCACAAGTCCTATTTTTCAATTTCAAAAACACATTAAAACAACTAAAATGTCATTAAAAGCAAAAAAAAAAAAAAAAAAACTAACATCAAGAGGCTTTTTTGTATTTCCATAAAGGGTTTTTTATTATTATCAAGTCGGTTGAAGAACAATTCGATAATTGAATAAATATAAAAATCAAAAGGTGGCTAGTGCATGTGTTTACATCCTTTAAGCGGCGCATATGGTGTCTCCCGGTAGCCAAAATCCCCCTTCCACTATGTTGCTAGCAGTGTCCTCTTCTTTTTAGATCCACGCGTGTGGTCAGTTGTGACAGGTTTGGCATCCCGTGACACTTTTGTTTTTTTTCTCTCCTCCTCTCGAGATTCACAATGACCATGCAAAATTTTAGTGTTATTCTCTAATTTTCAAAGGTTTTCACTTCTATCTTTATTTTTTTATTTTTTATTTTTGTTTATAGCTTTTTAATAAAATTTTAATTTGTTTTCAATTGTATTTTTTAATCCTAATTTGTGATTTGTTATCTTTTTCAATTTGATCATCATTTTTTTAAAAAAAAATTATAAAATTAATTTTTCTTCTTAATTTTACTCTTCAATCAGAAAATTATTTTTATTTTTTTATTTCAATTTTAATTCATTCTTTTGATTTTTTTCTGTTCTTTTATTAAATTGAGTTTTTTTTAATCTCTTCCATCAAAAATAAAATTTAGTTTGTATTTCAAATTTGATTCTCCGATCGACTAGGACTCGTTAGGAGTTGGGCAAATTTTTCAAAAAAAATTAAAATTAATTTTTTATATTTTCAAATCATTTTCTTATATTAATATAAAAAATAATTTTTTAAAAAAATATTATTTTAAAACATTTTCTAACAAAAAATACTTTAAGAACTATTCATTCACCCATGTCAAGGCTGAGGTTCGAGTAAAAGGCAAACGAAGGGTAATGGGAACACACCTCTCTTCCTCGCTGCGGACTGTGAGAGTCAAGACTCGAGTGGCAGCTTGCCACGTCCTAAAATAGCACAGCAATACATGCTGCACAAACAACAGAATAACAACACTCGACCAAAAGGAAAGTAAAATAGGACAAAAGGCAGAACAGAGATTAAGCATATGCAGACCGTGTCGCCAATTTCCAAAACATATTCACATCAAGAGAAAAGGTGAAAACCATGTTTGGGAACTTGGTTCTGCTACCAAAAAAAAAATGGCTACCTTTTAAATCACTAGATAAAAAGGAGAAATTATAAGAATATACACCATGACCCTAATCCTAATTTTCCTGATCTGGGCAACTATGATAAAGACATAGTATGGGTCTGATGCAGAAAACTATTTTAGCGCGCACTAACTGGATCATACAACTCACCAGCACAGCACCCACTGGGTGGATTTCAATAGAGCTATAACTAATAACATAACATCACGGTGACCTCCAGACGATAAGCTCCAGTACATACCCAACTTCAACCAAATAAACCAGCAAAGACCCAGAGCATGCAAGCATCAAAGGTCAGTATTGGATGCTTCTAGTTCCGCTACCAATTTAAACATGGTGGCTATTTACCAATCTGTCCATCACCTACGCCGAGATGCATTTGCATGCTGCTGAGCTTTACTCTCAATCCTGATCCTATCAGCATACATGGGCAGGCGAATGATCTCGTAAATCTCATTCAACAACACATCCTCTGTTATATTATCCTTGATGCTTCGCATCACCTGTTAAGAATCAGCAGGAAGATTCATTTAGTCCAGTAAAGAGTAATCCATCAAAAACATAGAAGAGGAAGAGGAAGAATGTCATATAGATACTATAGTAGCATGTTAATTAAAGCATGAGAAATACATACAACATACATGCATCAGAATTCACATATACATACAGATATGTGTGCATATAAAGGTGAAAGAACAGACCTTCTTGTAGGTATTGAACTCGTTGGGTGTTGATTTATCAGTCCGCACCCGCATACAGACCCATACATGTTCCTCTGAGGCCCAAGAACACTCAATTATCTTCCCTGAGTATGAAGAGGGATCTAAATCATCTGCAAGTTTTTAGGTCTTGGAGTAAGAACCAGAACAATAAATTGAAAGCCAAAAAACAACCAGGTAAATGAAACAAAGAAAATGAAATGAATGTCTAGCAAGCTGAGAACATGCCCAGATGAAGAAATATGAGCATGTGAAAATGGGATTCAGCTCAAGGCAATGGACACCCATACAATTGCTTGCGTTAACAAGGAATACCGCATTTGCCAATCTGAATGGCAAAATACCCACTATTCAAAAAAAAAAAAAAAAAGAAGCTCCCTACCATCACATTCACCAAGCAAATGGTTAGCAACAGCTGGAATAGATTATCAAAGGCAGCTAAGGTTATCAACTGAAATCCCAGTGTTTTCCATATCAATTACAAGGGTTGCATAAAGTGTTAATTCAGGATTTTCTATAGCGGAACGAAACTTGTGAAATCAAGATGCATGAAAAATCACATCAACCTTTGAATGCAACTCTGTGGCCTTCCATCAGTTTCTTTGTCCCTCGTTCATTCAGATAAAGTAACTGACGATCATCATCATCAACCTGTCAATACATGCAACTAAATATCAGGATGTAAACATCAATTGAGAATTTCAAGCCGATACATCAAAGGGATGAAGATGGAAAACACAAAACCATCAGAGTTAGCAGCTAAATTTTGGTGATGTTGACAGACACACCTCAAATCGAAAGTCAACCGAGTTCATTTCAGGATATTTCCACTTCAAAAGGCCTTCATGAGTGCGAGGAACATAAGGATCATCCCAACCCTGGCACATAAGATCATGAGTAATCTCTTGTTCACAATGGAATAACACTATAAAAAGCATCTAACACATGACAAGTCTTTTACTGTATGATATGTGAGAGGTGCAATGTATACAGGATTTTTGGGTGTTGTGTGCAAATGATATTTATCAGATCATTCATAGGACCACAATATCAGGAAACAAATGCTAAAAGTATTTAGAACAAAAAAATCTCCAATGGATGAGTTGTGCAAAAAGTTCAAAAAGCCATCCTTGTCACCTGAAAAATAAGACCATCTGCATCATGTGAAAGCTTTGGAATAAATTCCTTTAGGAGCTTGGTAACAGTAGAAAGCAGCCAGAAATCCTTTCTTCTCACCTGGTAAACAATTCAAAAAAAAAAAAAAACATAATTTGGTAATAAAATAAGAGGGGACAAGTATCATATATTGCAAACTCAATACAAAATCTTCTCATACCCTGAAAGGTTCCAGGTCATATCTATAATATGGATTTCGACTCTGGTAAATGTTATGGCGTTCATAATTCCGGGGCTCGATCACTTCTTTTTCAAGCATCTTCCATCGTTCATGAAAGGGCCGCTGCAGAAACATTTGATCATCGAAGCCTATAATTAGTAGATGGAATGAAGGAAAAGCATTTAATTAGATTGGAGGTATACAGTATACTCTGGTATGTGTTCCTTAAACAAGCACAGCATCTTCATCTAAATGAATGATTCTAATTACCCAAAATACTCTTCATACTATATCCCAGAAAATCAGTTGAAATGATTAGGAAGAGATCATTGCAAATACAAACAAACAAAATAATTAAATAGAAAATGCCATATGAGCATGTTTTTCTCCTCCTTGTACTCCTGGCAAACAAAATCAATTGTAGAGCAACTGCTGATCAATGAAAAAAGGTTATCAAATGGTTGACTAGGATACAAACAGGTTTCTCCACATTCCCAGTTATTCTTTATGAGCTGATTGGCAGCTTATATTGGTGCCCACACAGCCCTTTAACCTGCTTCCAATCACTGAAGAAATCTGAAAGAATTCTCAAACAGATCTCTTTTGTTGTTTACACTTACACCAGCATTTAAGAGATCCAATCCAACTTGTCCAGTGCTTTCCATTTATTTCGTAAACTACTCCTATCACAAAGCTACAGCAGGGTGAAAACCATCTTTATCAGCCAGCTTCAGAGAAAAGCCTCGTATTGCAGTGCTTAGTGCTGATTTGTTAAAAGCACGTGAAGAGAAAGTCACCCCCCTTTCAAATCATCCCTAACTTTCAGGCACATAAACCTGCATCTTTATGACATTGGTTGTGAATCCCCAAAATTGCAGCCAAAGATGGGGGTGATGTTCAAGAATATACTGACCAAAGGCTTAAACAGAATGGGATAAATTGTTAAAAGTTTTCACCAATGGCACATGAATGCACTTCATGATTGCACAATTTAAATCAATTCTACACCACCAGGGACAGATCCAGTGTGGGAAAAATAGCCCACACTGCCCCACGAAATAACACCATGCACCACGTAATAAACTTCTAGGTTTTTTGCCCCACCAGATAAAATCTCCCGATTACAGAATTAAATTGATGAAGTAAACATTTCCCCCTCCCCTACTCAAAACAAAATTGAAAGTCTTCAATTGCCCCTAACATCCTACAAAATTACCCCAGCTTTGCCCATAAGGTTTGCCCTCATTAAATGACCAAATATTGCTCCAGTAACTTAATTTAAAATGGACAAATAAATATATAGCTCTCACAAAAAGTCTCTGATGGTTCTTTGCTTTAGGGGAGGAATGAAAACAAAAGAATAAGTGACTTTGATCTGTAAAAATAATTTAATGTCCATAAATTTCATTGTAAATCTAACCTCTGTGACAGACTCTCGGTTGATCGCCATCATATCATAGATAAGGTATCTTCTCTCCTGCTTCTGCGAGTCCGGCAAAGTATCAATAATCATCTCCCCATCAAGTAACGTAAAGTGGTGTGTCTTATCAGCTGGACCCTTATCAAAACAAGACAAAAGCAGTCATATTGAAGATCATCTGAGCAAGATGTCAAGAACTATACAAATGAGAGTCCTAAAGAAACCATCCTAGAAGAAGAAATGAGTAGATGCATACTTCATTGGTGTATCTGCAAGGAAACCTCATCTGTACCCTTCGGAATTTAAAATCCCTATCTATCAAAAAACACCCATCCACCGTAATTAACATCATGTATCTTGTTCCATCAGCCTTCCATGTTGCATAATAATAACGCGTCCTCAGCAGCAGTAAGTTGTCCCTGCATGCCGCAAAATTAAATCCTTTTCTTATTAAGTGACACCAAGAAAAAAATGAAGTTAAACTAGGCTCATAAGCTCCATGGTCACTGTAAGCCAAATTGGTATACACTATAATACCCCATGAACAAATACCATGTCCATCAATTCTTCATTTGAAATGGGGAAAAGAAATTAATAAAATTAAGAATCATTTTCCGTCTACTGTAAAATTCAGGCTTCACTGCATTCATAATAAAGCAAACAAAAGAATAAAAAACACGAATTTCCTTCTAACAGGCACAACATATAAACAACCAATTTTGAATTAAGAAAATGGAAAGGTCTCCGTAGTTCACTTTTGCAGTTCCCACTGCCCCAGACCTCAAATGTGGAGGTCAAATATCAAGTAAATGGGGCCAATGTCTTCAGACATTTCCCACCATGAGAGATAGAGATTCAAGCCACTCCAAAGCGGACGCAAACTAAAATATATTTTATATATGATGTGTTCTAAGTTATATAAAAGCAACAGTACAAACTCAGACGATAGTTCGCTGTCTATTTCCCCTAAATATTATTCAGGTTGTAGGAAATACAAATGACAGCAATATTCAGTTATCGATCATAATGCCAGGACTTCATTTGCTCAATAAAATCTCAGCTTCCCTTCACCATTACTATAACATTTTTAATAATTACCATTGAAGATTATCATATTCAATGTTTTTGAGTTATTAACCTAAACCATGGCAATTTTCCATCCAGAGAGCATATATATTAGGTTTTCTTTCATATCCTTGCATGTCTAAATCATAGCTTAAAAGATGGTGATTAGAGGCACCTCTGTTCTAAGTTATACAGATCCTAACTCAAAAAACTGAAGCTCCTCCACCTAATATGTATATCAAAGCATAACAAAAAACACAAAATTACAATAATAAAAAAAAAAAAATCAGTTTGGACCTGCTGAGAGAAACAGGGTGTGACCCAGGGAATATCGGTTTTCCTCTTCCCTGAAATTTAAGAAAAAAGTCAGTACAAAATGAAGTCTGAATGAAGATATTTCAAGCTCAAGATTTCAAAAATTAAGAAGTTATGAACAGCATTTTTTCACCCATTATCAGGATACATTCCACAATCAAATTTCAATCATTTTTTATGTGAAAATAAAAAACAACTAATGGCATTTGTACATGAAACCTAGGAGGTGCAGGATGTGTGAAAAACATATTACAAGGAGAAAACTGAATTCACACTTGAACAAAATGATCAAGACAATGCATATCAGTATAAGGTAACTTGGGGAGCAAAAAGACATGGGTGCTAAACCAAATCTAAGATATCTTAAAATATAACAATGATTGAGCAGCATAAAAAAAAGTTTAAAGAGAGGCAAAGAAGTATTACAGGAACATTCAGCTTAAGTGTTTGGCAGCAGAACTGCCGCAGTGCATCGAGCTGGTCATTAGGTATTTCATCCCCCAGAACATCATCATTTGTCATTACAACATCCATCTCATGATTGTCCTGAAATGGTATATGGAATGCACAAAATATAAACAAACAGGATGCTACAATTTCGTAGGGATATTTAAGCTAAATGAGAGGCAATACATAAGAATTCATAAAGCAAAGGAAGAGGAAAAAACAGAAGACGTGAAACCCCCATCAATTTGTTATAGCAATACATCACCATAAATTTCATTTCTAAAATTTTCTACGCTGCATTTTAACATGCAACATTTATGTTTGGCCGATGAAGGAAGAATAACACCAAAAGTTCAAAATAATTAACAACAAAGCTTTCCGTCTAAACTCAGCATCAGTCTCTAATGCATGCAACCACCAATCACCTTCTTGCTAGTATAAAGGTTAATGCAGAACTCGAGCATCCAGTTTAGAACTTCCTTAATGGAATAACCAAGCCATCTTCTTCTTTTTTTAATTTCAATTGAAAAAAAAAAGAGTAGCTTCTAAAAAAGAAGGATATAAAAAACTGCATTTGAATCCACATGGAAAAATTATAGGACAAATCCAGTGAAATATTACTCATCTGAATTTTAAGCATGCAATCAAAAGTTAGGGTCGCTGGCCTATCATCAGGGAGCCACTATGTTATTGTCGTGTATGAGAACCCATCAAACTAGAACCTTCTAATATCACTTGCTACAGAGCACCATATTTTAAAATGTTCAATAGCCTAGAGTTCTTCAAACAATGAGGCAGGCATAACAGCAGTCCATCCTTCACATCATTAAAGGAAAGAAAAAGATCCCCATGCAACTTGAAATCTACAACATGTCTCTTAACTCTAAAATGTCAGTAAAACTCATGCAAAGCAAAGAAAAATATTTGACAACAAATTCAAGAATCACTACACTTAGAATTCAATTTTACATATCATGATGCTCAGAGTCACTAGAAGTACGGCCATTCTTGTCCTAACTAGTTAACAACTCCAAATGAAAGATCAAAAACTGAGATGTAGCTGATCACAGCTGAGCATCATTACCAACAATACATCTGTCACTGTGCTGCTGCCACATTTTTATTTGTTGACTTGAATAATAATTAGATTTTCTAATAGTTTCCACTAAAGCCAACATTTCCAAAATTAGTTCTCATGCAGAAACTGCCAGTTATATGCAAAAAAAACCTCCACTACACCACCTGTTTATATCATGCCACCACAAAATATATATATATATATATATATATATATCAACTAGATGTTAGATCAAAGAATTTGCATACATGCAGGTTCTTAGCTGAACCTCCATCATCATCATCATCAGGCACTGCCTCGCCATTGAGATCAAATTCAGAAGACCTCTTCCATTCTGGAGTTGGTGGGCAAACAGCCATTTCTGGCTTTCTTTCATGATAGAAGGAGTACAAGGCATCAATATAATCTGGTTTATATATTCCTGGAGGACGTGCTTCAGCAAATATTTTTATTGCCTGCACAATTAGCAAAGGAGGTTTCAAAACATATAGCTTGCGGAATAAAACCAATTGAGATACACATAAAAGGAAACATTGGAAACTTACTTGAGTGACAGACATTGGTTGAGAACGCATTAGATAATGAACTATCATATATCCTGTGCGATTATGCCCATGTGTACAATGGACAAGAATATACTTCTTTGTATGTTTCTGACGCAAGAGAAATTGCATGACCTGAAAAGGTTTTATAAACGCATGATTGTTTAGTATAATATTACACTCATTTAACACAGCATGTTTAGGTATAAATGATTCATGAGAGAAGGATATGCTGCCTTTATGTGGATCGATAAATACCCCAGTTAGGTAGGGCACGGTTGCTTCTGTTTTGTTGGGAATAGGGGGGAGAGAGTGACAGTTTGACTTGGTTAAAAGGAAGAATCATGATCAACAATTTCTTGTAGCAAACGCACATATGAAGGTTTAGACATAGCACACATGTTCACAATCAAACTCATGCTCACATTTGAGCTTTGTGGTTCCAATATGATGCTCTATCCTAGCATTGCAGTACACAACTTGAGATTCATAACAGTGATAGCTTAATAGCATAGAAAAAACATAACACTGTGCAAACTACCGTGAAACAAAGCTAGTGGTCTGTGCAGAATACCAAATGTGGGAAAAGACATACGCTACAAGAAGATCCAATGGAGGAAAAAGACATAGAAAACCTGAGAAGGTATTGCAAAAGAAGCATACCTCATAAACAAAGGTATTTACAGCTGTATTCTCCGGTACAGCATCACGCCCCTTGCAATATATCTGGACAATGAAAGAAAATAAGCTATTTTCAGGTAAGCTGCTCTATAGTAAAAAACAGAGACTGAAGAAAATTGTTGTCATTGCCAACTCACCTTGACATGCTTGATACCCTCTTTCTTCAAATCTGTTGTTGAATAGTAGCGGGTAGTATTTGTCAAATCAATCACCAGACCGAGCTGAAAAATCAGTAGATAGACTTAGAATTGTTCAAGATAATATTTCCTGCCCTAGAGAGAATATATTCTTCGTAACTCCTTAATGTAAATCTACACTGTTAGAAACATGCACATGACCAAGGGAAAAAGTTATTTGCAATTTTAAATTGAGTGGCAATGTGACCCTGCTAAATTGTGGAACTTTTTTCCTCTAATCTAGTTCTTTTAGATTGATAATATGGCTGATTCAGAAAATGTCGGGGTTATTATAAAATTAATTGAGTGCTCATGACAGTATTATTCCCTCTCATAATAGACGAGATTTACTAGGAATCAAGGGAAGTAAAAATGACTTTCAAGTTCAAGATACTTACTTTCCTTCCTAAAACTCTTTGTTGATGAATGACTTGTTTAAAAGAGTATCTTTTACCAGGAGGAATACAGTCATTGTAGGCTTCGCCAAGTGGAACCTTGGAAGGAACGATACAATTTATCTCCTGGCCAAATGCAGGACAGTCCAACCAGCCTGCAATTATGGATAGCAAATTATTTAGTGAAAGAAATGATACTGAGATGATACAGTCACACCGTCCTTAAACTAAGGAAAGTGTAGAACAAGCTTTCACCAACATGGACCAATCAAAAGCTTAGAAATCCAGTGAATGGCTGAAAGGAGAAAGCCAGAAGACCACAACTCAGAGAACCATTCATAGATATCTTTTTATTTTCCTTTTTCCCCCTTCTCTAAGGTCTTAAGCTAACAAAGACGATCCAAATCCTCCCCATACTCTGTCTCTGCAATAAGGAACACTACCAGGCCAGATACACATCAGCAGAACTGTTCATTAATATCAGCAAAACAAGATGACAACTGGTTTTTCCTAATACTTGGCCAAAAATAGACTTTATTGACAAAGGTCATCAACAAAGGGAATCACCATGGTAATACAAGAAAAAATTATGTTTGACTTCCAGGGAATAGCCTTTAAATTTTCATCAGCGTAATTATCTCCAGTACATTTAATTCATCAATCTCTGATGCTAAGAAGTCTGTTTCTGTAGCACTAATAATATACAAATGCAACACGGTCCTGTTATTAACCTGGTGAGGTAGGATGGAAAAGAAGGTAAGGGAGGAGATATGGAGAGAAATGGGAGCAAAAAACAGGAGCAAGAAGAAAATGCAAAGATCTTCCAATAGTACAGTACTACAGTTAATTGTCAATCATCATATAAGCGACCTTTATACATAGGAGGTGCTCTTATATTGATGCCAAAACTAAACCAGATAGAAATAAAAATTCTTCAAGAATAAACGAAAGCAATCAATAAACGAAAGCAATCAATACTAAATATGAAAAAATGAATTCCTGAAACAATACTACTGTGATAGGAAATAAAACTATGCTACCAAGTAATAAAATATCTAAGAACATCTAAAATTCTAAACAATCATGTAATTGAAAAGCTATCTTGGAAGTGGTGAATGCTACTCCACCTTCTTGCTAAACATTTTAGTTATCCAATTGGTGAAGAACTAATGATTAAGCTACTCCAAGACTCACAGCCATGGTACAACAGAACAAGAAAAAATAATTACACCTTCATATGGCCAATCCCAGACAATAGAGGACTAGCGTGTCGGCCCAAAGGGACTCACAAATATCCTGCTGCTTATAAGTATCAAAAGAAACACACAATTTGGTGTCAAAAAATATTTTTTTACATTTTTTCAGTACCAAGCAAGATCCACCAATGAGTGCAAATTTAACCAACAAACAATCAACGACAGATTGATACTTAGGAACATAGTAAGGCAGCAACGTACACCTCTAATGGATAACTCAACATATGGCAATGAAATCAGTGAACACCATTGAAAACCATCTGTAATGCAAACCACAGAAGCCATTTCTGCATAGAGGAATTAGATAAGAAACTTACCAGCAGGAAGTTTACTTTTGTCATAAGATTTATAGTGTTTGGATGGGAAAAGTTGATCATGCACTGGTTGCCGAGACACATGCGCAGGTCTGTCTTCCAAATTTTCATTTCTCATACGTTTGCGTCTTTCTTCACGCTCCTAATCAGGATGAACATAAGATCAACAGTCATGCATGAATACAGAGCACAAACAAATGCAACATAATGGCATATTAATCATCCAAAAACGAAAAGGAAAAAAGAAAACCCAGATGTGGGATTGAGCAAGAGAGGTAAAACAGACTGTCAACTTAACCCCAAAGAAAATTAATCTAGAAATCAGTCAATAGAACGGACAGCTAAATCTCTCCTTCATTCTATTCAGAGTCCACAAAAGATGTTAGCAATCAAAATACTTGAACCCCAATCAAATGGAGAGTGCCTCTGCCACAGTATTAAACAACTTCTAGGTGTTCCATCCCACAGCATTGAAAATAGTAATGATAAAATGTCAATTGAGTGCTTATCTAACTTAGTTATAAGGGAATGTGCTGTGCACACTTTATTACAAGAGAAAAGTTATTATTTTCCCTTGGGACTTGATGATCACAAATAAGTCTTTAATTAATAAATTTACAGGTTTTACATTCTTCTCCTCCCATCAACCAAGCTCCAAGGACTCAAATTCACATTTTAAAAACACGTGAGATCCATAAGGAAACAAAATTCTCCAACCTTTTGTTACAACGTGCTTTCATAATCACATTTGTATATTAGCCCCAAAAAAATGATGAATTGATTATATAAACAAGATTGCCATCTGCAATTGTTAAGACTTCCATCTACTGAGGTTGAAAAGTGATATATTCTAAGGCACAAATCCATTTTCCACTCTTAAAGTGGCACCCAGCAGAGAAGACAACAAAAAAAATATTTTTTAAATTCTGATCAATCAAAATACTTAGTCCAACTGCTACATTATGATAAATTGGGGTCCAATGCCAAAGCTCCATGCAGCTACAGCTGCTTCAATTCCTATTCTTGACAAACGACAATAATCACCTGGTTTGAATGACTTTTCAAATAACTGGATGGTACTTTACATGTAACAAAATTACCAAACCCGCAATCACAAAAAGAGCCCTCGTGTAAAAATGTCAAGACAAACATCACAGCAATATTTCATTCTTCCACAAAAAAAAGTCAAGTAAAGTTTTCCTGATTATTCTCATTCACCAGAGCATTATATAATTTAGAACGAAAAAGCGTTCTTCTAACTCAAGATACTCAGAACAAAATGCAAGAATATAATTTAGAATTACCCGGCGGGCAATTTCAGCAGCAGACTCAAACCGTTCTTCGGGAGCGCCGTGTTCTTCTATGTTCCCTTCAAAATTGTCTTCGTTATCTTCAGGCCCCGGCAAAACATTTAAATCCATGGTAACAACCATTCAACATCCACCACCCAACATTAGGCAACATGAAAAATCTCAAATCCCCTTCTTAGCAACAGCACCTACTGCTGCAAACCCGAATTAAAATAATGAATCACCAGTTGGTTCAATTAATTAACATTATAAATTAAACCAACTATCAAAAGATGAGATCGACCTAATACCTAATAAAAAAAATAAGATACCTAATTCCTCCAAGGAAATTAAAATTGCGTTTTCAAAATCAATTGATTGAACCCTAAATACCGAGATTAGAGGGTGAAAAAGGAATCATAGAAAGCGGGAAGTGAAGAAGAGTTCAAAACCTCACCGTTATCAAGAAATCGAAGAAAAAACCCGATCAAAAGGACTAGACAGAGTGCACGTGAAGTGGCTGTGGCAGAGAGATTTTGACTCTCAGCCGATTAAAACCCTAGAATTATGAAGCGGGAGTTGTAAGCGAACGTTCTTGCTTAATTTTTTTTTTTGGGTTCGAAACCCTAGACATGAGAGAGACAGAGGTTAGGAGCTCAAATATGCAAGGAGATAAACAAATGGAAATATAGTGAGATTATTTTATTGTTTGGAAGTTTAAAAAAAATGGAAAAAAGAAATCAGAATACTTTTTTTTTTTTTTTAAGTTTTGAGAAACTAGTTCAACAGCACCTTCGTTGGAGTTACAAAAATAGGATAGCGGCTAAAGCCTGGCACAAACTATCATGGTTGAAATTTATTTTTCAAAATAATACAGTTAATGAGAAAAAATATCATTTTTATTTTTATTTTTATTTTCCTTCTCCTTGTGGCCCTCACCCTCCCTCTCTTGATCTCTCCCTCCACCATGAAAGCTCCCTCTCTACAGTGATAGAACACCTCTTTCTCCCCCATTGTATCATTTCTCTCTCTTTTCATCTTTAATTTATTTTGTTGATATAATAAAATAATTTTTTTAATTATAAATTGAGTTTGTTTAGTTATAAATTGACTTGAAATAAAATTAAATTACATGTTAATTTGTGTTGAATTGATTATTAATTTATATCGAATATAACTTGTTAGGTTTTTTTGGACAGAGTTGAAATTAAAAATGTGTTATTTTTACAAACAAATTAGAGGGAAAATATTACTGATACAACAATATTCTAGTTGCCTTTATGCGACTTGTGCGTCTCTTAAAACTATGCTATTTTGATAGATAAATTTTTAGTTTGTGATAATTTTGTTATATTTTTTAGACACTATACTTATTTTAAAAAAAAAAACTCACTTGATTGGTCTTTAAAATATTTAATATTAAAAATAAAATTATTTTTGAATCAACATCAAGTTCAAATTTATTTATTCATTAAACTTAAAAAAAATCTAAAAGGTGTGTTGATTTTATTGTGCAATCCATTATGCACCAAGTCTTGGTGCATTGTAGATAGCAACAATGTATTTTTTTTATTTTAATATTTTTCTAAATTCATCATTTGATATTATGTTGGTTTAGAATTTAGTTGTATGATTTGTTTTGTTTTGTTTTTTATAAGGTTATTGTGGTATTAAAAAATCATTTTGACATCAGGATGATTCTTGATTTTGCAAAAAAAAAATTGAGGGACCAATTTGATCAAAATGAAAGAATATAGGATTTCTCTTTTGTGGCTATTGTTCGAACAATGAACCTAATTTTTTTATCCTTTTAATATTTTTCTATTATGGTCTGATTTTTTTTCAAATTAATCTTTTGATATTATGCTGACTTACAATTTGATTTTATGATTTATTCTCTATGAGTTTATTATGGTGTTAACAAAATCATTTTAGCATCAGACTAGTTCATGACTTTGAAAAAAAAAATAAAGGGCCAATTTGACCCAAAAAAAATAATGAATACAAGGTTTTTCTTTTGTGGTTACAATTTGAAATGAACCTTTTTAGCACTTTCAATCTAAAAAGTTGGCAAAATCAATTTTGATCCTTTTAGTTTGACAATTTAACATTTTGGTCCAATACTTTATTTTTTCATTTTTAAGTCCCTAGTTTTTTTATTTATTATGGAGCTTGCCTATATTTATGAAAAGTAATGACTTTTTATTTGATTAACTATTTACACTTAAAAGTCTTACATTGAGTGCTTATAATTTTTCTTATTTATTATGATCTTGATTGATCTATAGGAAAAAAATCAAGATTGGCTTTATTTTTCATATTAAGTTTTTCTTGCAAGAATTATTATAATCTTAATTGCATTTTTAAGCTAATGTTGTATATATTTGCTCAGTGGTTATCCGGTGTCTAACCATAAATCTAAATTTATGGTGGACCTAGTCCTATGTGATTTCCTAAAAACCATTCAGGAACAACTATAACTCATGCAAACCCAGATAAATAATATTTATAAGGGAATCGAGTCCAAAAATATTTTCCAAATAAGACAACCTAATAACAATGAAAATTCTAACAATAACCAGCATAGGTATGCTCATCATTGACACTGCTAATATAACTACAACCAAGGTCATCATAATGACTCTAATGAGCAAGTCATGTAACATATCAAAGTAGAGGCCTTTATTTTTTATTATGATTTTCACTACGTGAATTCTTGATATGGATACTTCTTTGATTGATACAACTTGTTTGAAAACAAAAAGGTCAAATTTGTTATGATAAAGATTAATGATATTACCAAACTTTATCGAGAGAAGGTTGAGGACTATTTAAAGAGAAAGGATGAGCCTCCTATCACTAATTAGATTGATATGAAACAAAAAAAAATTATAAAAGAAGTATTTATCTGTATCATATAGAGGTAACTTTTTAGACTAATGGAATAACCTTAGGCAACAAAACAAGCTTATGAGTAAGTATATGGCATAATTCGATGATAATAAAATGAGATGTGCAATGAGAGCGGATTATACCATGACTTTTAAGTAGGTTTGTAAGACCTTGAATGATGATCTTATAAAAGAGATTGTGCTTCAATGTGTTTCCACTATTGACCAAGTCTATCTCTTAGTTCAAGATTACAAGTTAGTTATAAAAAAAAATAGTGAATGAGATGCTTAGACACCCCCAACATCCTTGATAGGTCTCAATTTAGGAATAATAATTCTTATTATGTGCTCCACCTCACAAACTCAACCTCAAAATTGTCTAACCTTTTAAGGAAAACAAAAGCAAAAGAGTACTCAGTGAAGTGTCTAAATTAAGCTCAATGAGTCTATGTTTTAAATGTCAAAGTTTTGGTCATGTTGCAGCCAACCATACTAATAAGACACAAGTTATTAAAGAACAAAATGATATAGGTAAAAAGAAAGACTATGGTGATTAAGTGTGTGAAACCGATCATATGGATTTTTATAACCTAGATAAGAAAGATAAGGTTATTAGGTTGTGTCTAATTCATTTATCCATTCAAGATGAGTAACACATTATAAAATTAGAAATGACTAGATTAGATCTAGTAAGATGTACCATAACATATCCCTAGAGAACTAAAAATTGAAGAAGGACTGTTATTTTTCATACCTATATTAAATATAAGGATAAAAATTGCAAGATCATCATTGATAATGAAAATTATATCAATGCAATATCTTCTATTATTACAGCTCACCAAGGCTTAAAAGAGATTCCTTATCTTTAAGTCATATAATGTGTTATGGGTTGACAATAACTCCATAGAAATCCCAGAGATGTATGTTTCTTATAAAATTTATAGACTACCACGATGATATTGCCAAGTTATATGGTATTTTCAAAATCATAATCTTAGATAGGGATGTGTGATTTATGAGTTCCTTTGAAAAGACCTTTTGGCATATCATTAGTATCAAGTTGTAATTCTCCAATACCTATTATCCCCAAATAAATAACAAAATCAAGGTGGTCAATTAAAGCTTAGACAACTTTTTAAGATATCTAGTAAGTGACCATCATAAAAGATTGGGATTTGGTTCTTTTTATGGCCTAATTTGCTTATAATAACTCGGTCAATAGATTTATAAACATTATTCTATTTAAAGTTGTTTATGGTTTAAAACCTAGAAAGCTTGTATCTAAATCTCAACCCAAAATCTTAAACTTGATGTTTAATAGTGTATTTCCCTACCAAAAATAATAAATTAAGAGAAAAGTTTGTATAATTAGGTGGAAATCCCCAGTTAATTGATGAAAAGTCACAAATGAAAAAAGTTTTTCTTTTCTCCTTTATTTTTCTCCAAATCCTCTTAATTTATATGGTATGAGAGTGTGATTAAGTGTTTTCTACTAATTAAACCAAATTTAATTAGTGAACCTTAGAGAGAAAGGGGTTGAAAGTTTTTGAGTTTGAGAGAGAAAGAATGCAAAATTTGAGGAGGAAGAGGAAATCCTTGGAATTCTTACAAAAGACTCATTTAATTGGGTTAATTGGGTTATTTGGTAGTGGTAAAATGTTACTTTTGCAATAAATACATTTAATTTCTTGAATTATGATGGGGGGTTGAAAATCCCTAATTTTGGGAATTGTTAAGGTTTATGTAAATTTTGATAGGAATGTCAAATTATGTAATTGTTAGTTAATTGGGGTTTGGATGGCATGATTAAGGGTATAATTGAATAGATTGAAAACTAATTTTGAGAAATTAAAGTTTGAAGTGGTAGGCCTTCACTAGGTAGTTTTATGGGGGTTTTGGAAATTGATTAAATTATGTGATTTTTTATGATTTAAATGATACTGGAAATGTTTGAGATTGGTTTTAAATGTTGTAATGTGGATTGCTAAAGGTTTACCTATTATGGTTATATCTAAAAATGAAAAAAAATATGGAAAATGAATAAATTGTGTAAATATTAGGTTTTAAATGATTTTATCATGCTTAAACTTGATTAGTATGATGATGGAATTGTGTAAAATCATGATTGTGATTCATGAAGAATAAATAGTTTGGTTATTGGTTTGTGATGCTAAATCTATAAGAAGGAAAGTGTGAAAATTGATGAAATTGTGTAGATGTTAGTATTTTAATAGTGTTGTAATATTTAGAAATTGAGTTGGGGACTTATAATGTTTAGAAGGGTCTACTTTAGCAAGTTAATAAATAATAAATGAGAAAATGCATGTTAGATGCACAAGGATTGTAAACCCTAGGTCTAAAATTAATAGAGCAATGTTAAATAAGGAAATCATCGATTAAATAATGATAAATTAAAAGAAAAACTAAAATTGGTAGAGCAATGTTAAATAAGAAAATCCTCGATTAAATAATGATAAATTAGGAGAAAAAATTATTAAGACTATGATGAAAATTTCCAGTGATTTTGCTTAGATCCATCAAAATAATAAATCGGTCTATAAAATATTAGCAAATAATAAATAATGTAACTCTTCAATCGGGTAAAACAATTATTTAAATGAAATGTTTTGTGAATCAGGGTGAAACTATTTAGAAATAAAAAAAAGGGAACTTCAAATAAATAAATGAATGAATTTTCATGCAAACAATACAAATTATTAATGCAAACCCATAGGTTTTTACTTGAAAATGGTGAATAAAAAGAAATTATTATAATTTGGGGTAAAATATATTAAAATATCTTTCTATTTTTTTAGTTGTTATTATAATGTGTATTTTTTTAAGAATATTAATACAAACATACATTCATCTATTATCTAATCAAATATTTATATTATTTTTTAATCAATTGCAAAAGCTCCATCAAGACATTGAGATTGAGATTATTATTATTATTATTATTATTATTATTATTATTTGAAGTTATGTTGTTTTGATATGGAGGGTGAAGTTAGTTTCTATGCCAAAAAGTCACTCAACTTGTCTAGTAACTAAGGCGGTATTTGACTTTGCGGTTTTGTTGTGTTTTTTAAATTTTTTGTAAATTATTTTTTGTTTTAAATTAATTTTTTGTGTGTTTTTTTGACCATTTGAACATGCTAATATCAAAAATATTTAAAAAAAACATTTTTTTAATATAAAACACTTTGAAAAATAACTTATATCACACTCTCAAGCAGACATAAAAAAAGTGCACGAGGTCATTTTGAATCTTATGTCAAAAATTGATAAAAGTTGGAAAAGCTTCATTTTAAAGTTTTCATGGTTAACTTTTCTTAATATTATCATCAACCTCTATTTCAAAACTTTGTTTTCTATATAATAATTAGAAAGTGTTTTGAAGTTAAAAATGAATCTATTAAGATTTTTATATTGTTTTTTATTTTTTATTTTTTTTGTGAAAACATGTTAGATTAGATTTTAGTAATCACACAACTAGAGCCTAGTTTTATAATAGATAACTTAAAAATATACTAGTAAACGACATAGCATTTGCCCTAACAGATGACATACCACCCTTTTTATTTAAAAAATATATAGAACAAATAATATATTGTATGTACATTTAAAAAAAAAAAAATAGTCATGCAGGCGTGTCCTTTTAGGCCAACATGTTTGAGCTTTTTTATATTAACCAAGTATGTGAATGTGCCTCTTGGCTTGTTTTTATATGCCCCTTCTTTTTTTTTCTTGTTATTTAATCTTATAAATTTATAATAAAATTTTATCGAAGTAAAATGATAATTAATTTTATTAATAATAAAATGATAAATTATCCAAATAAAATGGTATTTATTATAAAATGATATTTTTTTAATTTTATATAAGATTTTCTCCAACTAAAATGATATTTAATAAATTATCCAAACACATCATCTTTTAAAATAAAATTACATTTTTTATAGCAATATTAATAATTATAAATTAAACTTGAATTATTTATTCTATTATTTTTTTTATATAATCACATAAGAATAATTGAGATATTATTTTTATTTCTTAATTGAAAATTGCTTTGCATATCATCATAAGTTTTTATACCAAGAATCGAGCTTTCAATAAAAATCAGTGTTCATCAAAATAAAAATAAAAATCAATGAATAATAAAAAGAAAGTTTTGTCTAAAAAATGCATTTTTTCTCATAAATTTAAATCTTTTGAATTATACAAATTTATACTTTAATTACTTATGGACAAAACGATAATGTTGTTAAAGAAAGGTGATGTCTATGTCTAATATATATATATATATGAAAGAAGATATAAGTTTTAGTGTAAATACATTTTTTACTTCAGAATTTAAAAATTCTTTCAAATATTTATTTTAATATTCATAAAATTAAATTAAAATATGTTTTGAGAATGGCTCTAAGTTCTAT